>ENA-OPBD01000042-OPBD01000042.1-human-gut-metagenome-genome-assembly--contig:-NODE-42-length-100096-cov-3.964475_pt1 | contig 100096 bp, 135 predicted proteins | sample MGYA00241062_ERZ501440 | MGnify/ENA primary metagenome ERZ501440 (study PRJEB25962, sample SAMEA2042628) | human gut metagenome | biome: human gut; feature: human-associated habitat; material: faeces...
GCTCTTTTTGCAGCGTCTGCATCAATATTATCTAAATTTAATCCTGTTGCAGAACCGATTGCATCTACTACTCCTGAAGCAGCTCCAATAATAGCTCCAATAGGGCCCGCAGAGCTGATTGCACTGCGGATACCCTCTCTTGTTGAAGCTTGTTCTTGAGTTAGTCCTGAAGTAGATAATCCTCCAAGCATGGAACTTGCTGCTCCTAAACCTGCCTGTAATCCTCCAGACATTCCCATTTTATTACTAGTAGATGCAACATTAGCTGCACTCTTGGCATTTTTTTGAGCTGCTTTAGTAAATTCTTTAGATGGTCCTGGAGCCCCTAGTTTCATTTTATTCATATCATCTAAGGGGCTTTTGGAACTTCCAAAAGGGTTAAATCCTGTAGGTATAATTGAGCCTGATAACGCTTTTACTATTTTATTATGCATAACTTAACCGTAATAATGATTGAATAGCATTAATTACTACTAGTTTCTCACCAGTATATTTAATCCTAATTTTAATCCATTTGTCTCTGATTCGTGTACTTTTTAATCCAGTAGAACTGTCAGTACCTACAATTCTATCTTTATAATATATAGGAGTAATTGTAGTAAACCATCGATCTTCTTTGTATTCAATATTACCAAGTCTTCTACCATAAGTTTTTATATTCTTAATTGGCTGTTTAACTTTTAGTATATACTGATTCAAAACATGGTCTTTCTCAATTTCTACCTGTTGCTTATCAAAAATTTGAGAGTATTTGCCATCCTTTGCAGTTGCCTTTTCTAAATCTAATTTCTTTTTGGCATACCCTACACTATCAAAACTGCCATCAATATCCCAAAATTCATCTGAATTAGCATGCTCTGATTTATAAAGCCCTGCTTTATTAAAATCATACATATCTCCGATAATCTCAAATTCTAGAGTTTCTGGCTCTACGTTATTAGAAATCATAACAAGATTATCAAAGATTTTATGGACTCCAGCTGGGGTATTTACAACAAATTCAAACTCAAAAGGTTCTTGTTTATTGTATCATTTAGTTGGAAGGATTTCATTATCAGGATTTTCATCAAAGTAATTAATCTCATTAAAGATACCTGCTCTGCCATGAACATAAAAACCATTTCTTAAAAGCTTTTCATAAGCTTCCTTAGAAGTTTCAGAAATATCAGTTATGTCTCTTATTAGTACTATAGATTCTTCTATAGTATTACTTAGAGCTTTAACTTTATTTTCCCCATCCTGTTCTGAAATATTCTCCTCATTTACGTAAGGATTATCAGTATGTTCTAATTCTGTATCAATAAATGGAGTAACCTCAAAATTAATTTTTAAGTATAGTAATTTATCAACTTCCTCGAAACTATTTACTATAAGCTTAAGGTCTCTTCCATCCTGAATTATTCCAATTTTCTTTCCTAAACGTTCTTGATCAATATCCCCAATTCAATATTGAGAAAAGCTAAGATCTTCAGCATTAGAAATCTTACATTTAATGTCGTATTCATTCTCAGGAACTTCAACAAATCTAACTGTATGTTCTACATCATTTTCATCCAAAACAGATGAAGTAATAGATGTAATCCTAACATTAAATTTATCAAAGAATTCATAACCCTTCATTACAATAGCTCTTGTAATGTCCTTATACTCTCAAAGATTTCCACAAGTTCTATCAAAGCCTGCTCTATCTTCAATATGAGGACCAGATTCAGTATTTATGTTATCATAAATAATACCATAAATAGAAGCTCTTTTTCTATCTAAAGATAAGAAGATATTATTAATATTCTCAGAAGCAAGAGGAGTTCAACTATACTTAGTTATCCATTTTTCAAGCCTTTCGTTGTAACACAGGTTCCAAACTTTATCCCCATTATAGAAAGTAAACATCACATCTCCTTTATAGTTATTGAAGTGTGTTTTAACATTCTTTAAAGAGATAATAGGATACTTATCACTTTCTTGTAAAATAATATTGTCATGTAAGAATCTTTGAACAGACATATCAGAGATTATCTGGAATCCATTTGCATTATATCTCCAAATCTTTTTAGCATAGGTATCTACACCATAAATTCCATTTGGAGTACGTATAATAGATTCTTGCCAAATACTTCCATAGTCTGGAGATATAGAAGTTACTTGATTTTGTAGTACTCCTGACCCATACATATGAATAGCTTGGCCTGTACTTGTTGCAATTAGTGCTTTCTCATTAATAGGAATAATAGCACATCCATGTTCAAATACACAGAAAAGATTTACACCTAATGAAAGTAATTTAACAATTGCTCCATATTGACGTTCAATGTCCTTATATGACAATCCTTGAAATATTCTATATGCATTTCTAAAGTCATCTTCAATCTGTACATTACTAAACATAACTCTAGTATCAAAGATGTCTTTAACATAAGGAACATTTGGCTGAGTAAAGTATTTCTTAAATGGTAATGAAGTTGAGTATCCTGCATTTAGTAACTGGGATTCAGGAGTTTTACTTACTGGAGCTATAGTCATACCTTGCAAAGGGTAAAAACTTCTTGCATTTCCCATCAGTGCCATCTCATCTACATTTTGTCTGTTTTCCGATCTTAATCCAAGATTATAATTAGAAAGACATTTATATGTAAACCACTGCCCCATAGGAACGGTATTAATATCAGCTCTATTTACATCCTTTCATTCCTCACTAGATGTTTGACTGTATCCCTTATAACCATCTTTCCAAGTATTTGGATTAACAATCATATCATTAGTTGGAACCTCAGAGTCAATAAAGTTTGTATTGATTCTAGTTGTTACTGTAGCTGTAAAACAATCTCCTCTAAATACTGTTGGAACTATATAGGCAAATAGTTTATTAGTAATGTTATACGAAGTTATAGTTTTTATATTATCAACTATTTCTTCTTTTGTAGAATAGTCATCACTAATGTCTTCTTCATGGTACTCTATAGTTTTAGACTTTTCTACTCATTTATCCTCTTCAAATTGATAAGTTGTTATACACTTTTCTACTCAATGTATTTCTATCTCCTTATCTTCAGACTCTAATACTGTTTTTGGCTTTAAATCCTTATCTGTAATCTCATATCTTGGACTGATTGCCATAAATGGAGATAAATCGTTTCCTCGAATCTTGAAATACTGAGTTTCATATGCTTGAGAGTAATTATTTACTCTTATTGTATAGATAGCATTATCCTTTAGATCCTGATTAGTTCCAACAAAGGGGCAATAAACTCCTCTAACAATATTATTGTTATCTTTCTCATAGTTTTTGCTTGAGAAGAATCTAAAATCCTTCACATCCTCTGAAGAACCAGCTCGTGTAGAAAATCCATAATCATCTACATATTTTAAAGGAACATCAGTAGGAATATAAATTAATTTACTTTGTGTATTTAGTATAGTTTTATTCCAGTTGGATTCTTTTTCTGAAGTACCTTCTGGAATCCCTATTTGATACGTTCTCTCAAATGAAGATGTATGCGCTAATTCAAAATCAAACTCTTTAGTAAGTAAAAATTCTGAATTATCTAGCATGGATTGAATCTGGTGATTAACCATAGCATCAACACAAAGCAATCCTGAGGATTGTTTAGAGCCTGTTTTAATTATTCTGTCCTTATAAGAAGTGGAAAGAACTCTTTTACTATTAATAAAAGATTCTGTAAAATACATTCCATCTTGATATTTATCAGTCTTTAATTTCTGGTCAAATAACATTGGAATATAAGATACTTTATCAACTCCTATAGAATATCCTTGAGCAATAACATTAGGAATTCTTTTTTGTCTAACAAAGAAAAATCCTTTCACTTTATATTTAGATAATTCTGTAATTAAATCAGAATTTAATGTGAATTTAAGGCCAATAGGTTCTGTAGTTTTCGCTATATGGTTTTGAATGTTAATCCTTGGAAATTTAAATACGCCTTTAGTATTAGCTAAGAAACTACTTCCTGCTAAGAAGAAGTCCTCTTTACTAATAACATTAACTTCTCCAGTGTTTCTATCTTTGTATAATGTTGTAAAACTATTATTAGAGTCCTCAGAAGTTCCATATTTAAAGTTAGTTAAATGATTCTTATCAGGATTAAATGCATCTTCATAATACTCGATAGTGAATTTACAGCCTCTTAAATTATAAACAGGAGAGATAGAATCATCTAAGAAAATATAAACAATTCCAAGTCTATATAATTCCTCTGGCCAATATCCTAATGAATAATATATAGAAACAGGATTATAGTATTCAATTTTTCCTACATTATCTGCAGTGCTCTTTCTAGTATACGAATCAGGTCTAACATATCCAATATCTTTACCTTTAACACATTCCGCTTCTATAAAGTAGGAAATATTCTGCAAATCGTCGTTAGCTACTACTGTCTGTTGAACATTTCCAAAGAAAAGCATATTTTGTACCTGAGCCTGTGTTTTTACTCCAGTACAAATATTATATTTTATATTTAACTCTTCTTCGTTTATTGATAATGTTTCTTCAAACCCATCTAAAGTTAGCAGCAGAGAAGAACCAACAATTTTATATGGTTCTTTTATTTGGAAAGTCTCTGTTTTTAATATTCCATTTAAATCAGAATATTCTCTTCTTACATAAACGAACATCTTAGAAAATGAAGTATCAATATTATTAATTTGCAAATTAATAGCTTTATCTGTTCGTTCATCTTCCAATGTTCCAGATGCAGAATATATTTTTTCTAGAGTTCCTTTAAATACACTGATAATGCCTGATTCAGCAATGACATCTGTTTTATTGTAATCATTATCCGCTAATTTCAAATAAATAGTGTAGTTTCCTCCTTTTAATTGCCCATGATACGCAATATTTAAAAGTTCTATTTTAGGAATTTTGTTTATATTTCTAAATAATCTGGTCTGAGCATCCATCAAACCTTCTTTGTATAAGTTTGTTTGCTCAGTTTGGTTTCTAAGTATTCGTCTATACTTATTATCCTCAATCACAGAATATGTTGTGTTTATAATTCTGGGGGGATTCAAATCATCGTTAATAATTAAATTAACGGTGCCATCATAAGAGGGCTGGCACTCTATATCCACTGGTTTATTTAAATCAAACTGAAGTTCATCAGTTTCGAAGTCTTCTATAACTCCTCCTTTAGTTAATTTATTATGTAGTGGATTATATTCATGTGCCAGATCCCCTTCTGATTTATATTTTTTAACGGTTAGTTTTATTTTCCCCATTATTTGTTATATTTAATTCACGTTTTTTAAATTCTGGCGAAGGTACTAATATACTACTAACATTATTTCATATAATGGCATTTCCCCAATCAATTCCTCTAACAAATCCACTTCTAGTTTCATCATTTTTTCTGCTAAACCAAACTGCTTCTGGAAAATTAGCATAATAGAAATTTCCTCTATCATTATTGTATTCAAACCTTAATGAGTTTCCTATAAATTTTACAAAATCAATATTTACTGTTGTGGATTCTAAATCACAATAAACTTTATTTTCTGAATAGTTTCGAGTTGCTAATCAATTATTTATCTCTTTTTGTAATAAAGCATTTAATTGTGAAATAAATGATGTAAAAGTTGTAGAGTACATTGGTGCATTAACTGCATCTATATATTGATAATTATTTGTTTTTGAAGAAATAGTAACATGTGCAAAAGTTCCATTACTCAAGTTTGTAGTACTATAAAACTTAGGATTTATATTTATACTAGAAAATAATTGATCTAAATTAAGATTAGAAAGATCCTTTTTAATATTTATCCCTTTATAAAAAATAGAATTCAAAGTATCTGTTCTTTTATAATTTACGGTAAACAAATTTTCAGAATATACCTTTATGTTTGAATCTGTGTGTTTTAGAAAATTCTTATAATCTATATGTAAATCATAAACACCGTATAATTGTATTCCTAATCCAAATAATAATGCACCAACACATTGATGCATATATTGGTTTCCTGTATACTCATCATTAACTTTAAAAATATCTGCTGCGGATATTTTATTTGAAGCTACTAACCATTTAGATTCCTTATTAACTTTATTGTTTACTCCAAATCTATCGTTTCTTCCAGTAAATGCTCCTTTAAAAGAAGTTAACTCAACTGGCATAAAATTTATTACAGCTACAGTTTTAGAACCTCCTACAGAAGCTTTACAAATAATTCCAATTCCACTACAAAAATCTCCTTTTCCAGAAGTACAATCTGCACTTACATCTCCAAAATATCATCCTCTTGAAGTCCTAGTTGTATTTACAGTAGTAGTAGGGGATACAGGCACAAAAGTTCAACCAAAATCATTATTAGTAACATAATCGTCTACTAATTGCATTAATTTACTACCATCATCTTGTCTACCTTGGTTATATTGTTTATCCTTATTTTGTAATTGTAGAGTATTAAAATCAAAATTCTCTTCAGGATCAGTTTCAATAAGTCCTGCTAAAGTATGGTTATTAGAAGAATCAGTTCATGTAGTGATTCTATAAGCTCTACGTAGTAATCCTCCTGCCACTAAGGTCTTTTTTTCAAGCTCTTTTAGATTTTCTTCAGTTCAAAAAGTTTCAGGAATATTAGTAATTAATTCTTTGATTTTTCATTCTTCTGAAAATTTAATAAATAAATTTTTATATAAATATCATCTTGAGCCATCTTTTCCCTCGTATTTATCGCTTATATAACTTGCTAACTCTGCTTTTGTGTAAATCGTATAAACAGAAGTATCTACTGGATTATCTTCATTTTTTAATAATTTAGTTTTTAACAAATATGGAATTTCATTTGTAGGATTATAATATGTAACTTGTTTTCCATTCTCAGATAATATAACAGATGATGATACAACGCTATCTCAGGTTACGTCAGCCCACATGCCCTTATTAGTATTTAATATTAAAGGTGCAGGTATATGATATTTAAGGTTAGTAATATGAGTGGACATACATCCATAATAAGCATTTTTTGATAAATCTGCCCTATTGATCACCTTTGTTGCTGCAGTTACTTCTGATTGACTTAAATCCAAAATAAAATTATTCTTTGGAAAGTTGTCTTCTGTTAACATATTTCCTTCTTCATCCATATAAAAGGCAATATTTAATAACTCATTTGGATTTAAACAACTTATATATTTATTGTATATATATTTAGAATCATCATTAATAAAGTTTTCAATATTTTTATTTACGGTAATATTACTCTTAATCCTAGATGTCCATTCTGTTAACTTAATGTCTTGATATCTTGATTCTTCTGAATAAAATGTATTAAACAATTCAGATGTAATCAAAAATTCAGCCGCACAATGAATTGGTTTAATTGTAGGTTTATCAGGATATTTATCTGGATAATTTATGTGATTTTCTAAAGCTTTTATATAAACCTCTCAGTCTTTAATATTAAAGAAACCTAGTTCAAATATATAAATTTCTTCTTTTTGAAATCAATCGTTTTTATTTTCAGTTCCATAATTAATCGTTAATATATTTTGCCCCAATAAATTCAAGCTATCAATGTCTTGATAATCTGTATTTTTTCCGAGCTGTTTAAATTCGTTTCCAATTTCATGAATCCTATATTTACAAGTAATCTGACTTAGATTAGATGTTGGACTAATTATACTAAAATTGATTGTAACTCCTTCATCATCTGATAAGTATTTATAAATAGAAAATGTTTCTATTTCATTAATGCTATACAATTCCCCTAAATTAATAGTGTATGTTACAGCTAAGTTATCATAGACAATTCCATAAGTATCATCAATGATATAAGGAGTGGCTCTAATAACAACTGTTTTATTATTTTCAATAGCCTCTTTTGAAATATCTAAACTTTTCTGATTATTAAAAGTTAAAATATCAATAGTATTTCCATAATTAGTAGGAATTCCATTCTCCTCACTATTAACATGTGATCCATTATCTCAATCATTCTCTCAGCTACCCCCAGCATAGCTATAATCAAAATAAACTTTAAGATTATCATAATAATCTTTTCAGTCTCCTGTAGTATTAATTGTTAACTGTCCTTGAACATTAAAAGATAATTTTCCAGTTCCTTCTCCTGTTTGCCTTGTAGAAGTACTGGTTAGGAAGCTTGGAATTTTTATATCAGTTAAGTATAAATCAAAAGAAGCTGGCTCTATAAGAGAAGGTTTATATGCTAACCATCCTGGAGTCTCTCAGGTTACGTTTCTTAACTTTTCTGGAGCATAATCATCAGGATCCGAAATTACTAAACCTTCTTCAATTTGTAAGGCTTCTTTAGATTCCATTAATGTATAATATTCACAACGTTGAAATTTCCAACGAGAATCTTCTCCTTCCTCCTTTTTTAAATAATACTTATCACCAGGATTTAAAAAAGTGTCTTTCAAATCTAAACTATCAGCAGGAAAGAAAACTCTTAAATTCTGATTAGGTTTAGTATTAGTAAATAGTACATCCGTTGCAGGGTTTTCACTTGTACCTTTTAAGTTTACAATACCATCACTTATTAAACTATTAGGGTCTGTTGGTCACGTCCAATCAGGATCTAATGTATAAGTTGGAACTCCTTGATAATTTTCGGTTTTAGAACCATATTCAGAATTATCAAATAGTGTTTGTGGAGAAGGATATGAGCCAATTTGGCATTTTTTATCAATTGGATTATATGAAACTATGTATATAATGTTTCCATACTCCTTAATTCCAATGGGAATATAATCTGCATATAATTTAGCTTTGTCTAACTTATAATTACCCATATCATTCTGCAGAATATACTCATTGCCATTATATGTTATAACTGTACCGTTAATACAGTCTGTTAAAATATCATTAGGTGTTGTTAATGGATGTAAATCAGTATTCAAACCACCTGTAAAAGTATTTATTGCTTGTTGTTTAGTATTATTTGCCATACTTAAATCATTTGTATATTTCCATTGTCATCTCTATAAGCAAAATATCTTGCTCTTCGAGTGGTTCAATTTTCTTTGTAAAACATCCATCCTACATCTTCTGGATAGTCAACTATAAAGAAATATTTACGACCTCGATCAGCAAAAGCTTCTTCTTTTATTTTGTAAGCAAACATATAGGGGTAGTGAAAGACTTGTCGTCTAGTGCCTCTATTTTTCTTCTGAGATTGATAGTACTCAAATTCCTTTTCAGTCATCCCAAAATAGTAATGACCATCATAGATAGTTTTTTGTCGTCTATAAAGAAATCTCAGCTTTCTTTTGTACTTTAGTCTTCAATAATGATAATGCGTAAAATCATCGTTGAATAATTTACCTGTGTACATAGTATAATATGATGTCATATTAATGGTATCTAACCCATTCCTATGACAAGTATTAAACATCTTCAATCCATAATTTAATATCTGTTTTATCTCATGTTTGCTTAAAGAAGGAAACTTCTCATTAACTTCATCAATATAATCTGTATAGTACTTAATAATATCCATTAGAAGTAGCTTTTTCCTGCGTTCGTATTATCACTAATAATATCTTTTAACTTCTTATTGACATAGATGGGTTTTTCTTTCACTCCAGATTTAGTTTCAAAAGTATAAAATAACTGATGGCCTTTAAATCCAGATAATACAAAGTCAATGTCTCTAAATTTACCTTTTTTTCACATTTCTTTGAATTCATCTCCCTGAAATGTTTTCATAGCAATTTCAGAATTAAATCCAAATGTATCAGGTAATGCAAAAATAACATTATTATTTATGATATCCAAAACTACTAAATACAAACAATAGTTAAGTACTTTAGCAGCCAACTCTTGCCTTGTATCAGCTTTATACTCTTTTAGATATTGCTTCTTTGAAAGTTTTATTTTATCCTTTTTAAATTTTCTGAATAACTCAGTAGAAGTTATACAATGGTTGGTAAAATAATGCATTTAATTATATTTTTAGTCATAAAATAGGATGTCCATTATATTTTCCCGCACTTTTACGTTTTCCTGAACAGACCTCACTAATATTACTTGGCCTAATTTTAAAATGTTTTCCAGCCGTGTATTGAGACTCAAAATCTCCAAGTATCTTATTTGTAATAATATCTATAGCTCTTACTCTTGTTTTTGGGTTAGATTTTATCTTATTAAGAGCCTGAACTTCCGTCTCTGTAGGATACTCATTAAAATATCTAAATATATACCTAATTCCATTTATTAATACAAAAGAGGTTTTCTTAGAACAATTATCAGTAATTCTTATGCGAGAAATATTCAATGCTGTAGAAGCCTCAGTAATAGTTGTAAATGCTTGCAGAAATTTTCCATTTGTATCATACATACTTACTGAAGTATTATAATGATTTTGTCATAGCTCTTCTAAATCCTTCTTAGTAACTGTATCTATATTATATCTGAATATAAGTCGGATACCTTTTCAAAGACTATACATTGTGAATCTACCACAACACTGATAAATTACTGATTTGGAAATTTTGTAGTAATCAGAAGCTTCTATTGCACTAGAAAATGATGTCAGTAGATCTCCATTCTCATTATAAACATTTATACTTTTACATTCTTTTCTAGAAGTATCACCTCCTTTTGTAGAATTATATCCTGTATTATAAGAGTCATAATATTTAATATATTTGATTTCTAATTCCTTTAGAGAAGCTGTCAGCATATTTCTAGATTCTGATTGTACAGTTTCTATTATAGTTCATGTAAAATTATCTTTTCCGTATTTACGAATAGCTCTATGAAAATGATGATTATAAGAGTTAGAATTAGGATTAAAAGAATATTTTATATGATCTTCTCATCTTTTGGTATAATTTTGAATAGTTATTCCAACATATACTTTTTGAGTTACTATACAAGTACTTAAATAGACATATCCTACCATATTATAATATTGGATGATAACTTTTCCCATACTGCTTACGATCCCAACGAGTCTTGACATCAAGAATTGCGTCCATATCATTTTGTGTAAACATATCTGGAATTCTAGCTGCGGTACAGGCTTTTAATCAATCTGCTTTAGCTACTTGTGCAAGTTGTACAAGATTCCCATCTTTTCTCATCAATGCTTGTTTATAAGTATCAGAGTATACAACATAAGCTGCTAAAGCTCGAACTTCTTTATCATTCAAAAGTGGCAACCCTTCTTCATCAGCAATAATTCCGTGATAAAGAATAATTACTTCTGAAAAATCCCTATCAAAAACAATTTCATCCCCTTCTTCTCGATATTTAATAAGTTTTCCTGATTCATATAAAGGGGCTTTATCTCATTTTCAAGCTTCAATATATCTTTCAACGTATTGGTTGTACACTTGTGGATAAGTGGTTTGATTAGATGTCATCTGAGCATCCATATAAGGAATTGTAATCGATTCTATTTCCACTAAATTACAAGGTAGTTTAATACGTTTATTTATTGTATTGGTAACGTATCTATATAATTTTGTGTGTCTATTCCCTATTAATTCCCATCCTAACATTGCAACATCCTCAAAGTTGGTAGGATCTACAGTAATCCCATAAACAATACTTGCCATGGAATATACAGAATTAAAATTATGTAATTTCATTATAATGGGGCTTGCGTATTAGGTTGAGGAGGTAACATAGCAGTTCTGTAATACCTCATCTTTTTTTCAGTAAGTCTGTGAATAATATCATTAGAGATAATTCCACATTCTGTTATAGTTTCAGGGTCATTACAACAATCAAATTCTAATAATTTTCTTGGATCTAAAAAAATTGCAATTACCGAGATATATTTTACAAAAGGCACATTAAAGATATATCCATCGATATTCCCATTAGCATTTATTGTAGGATCTATGTAAACAAATGGTTTATCTGCCCCTCTTTTTCTATAAAAATGGAATTTATAACTTACATCAGTATAAACGCTGTATTGTTCTTGTCTGTCTATACTTCCTACAAATTGAATTGTAGAAACTCCATTCATAAGAAGAATAGGAGGAATTTCAAAGTGCAAAGCTTTCTTTCCAACTGGAAGATCACAACACTTTGACATAAAATCACAATTAACTTCAACACAATTTACTGCATTATAAAGTTCTTGTAAAGTCATAACTCCTTTTAAAAGATATTCTTTTGCAATATTATTTCTTTCTGCAACAACCTCATCAGTTAATTGTTCTAATGACATCGCTGGATTACTTACAGTTCCTTTTAGGCCGTCATAAACGTTGTTTCATACGGCACTAGCTATGGCTTCTATTGTCATAATTAAAAAGAAAAAGCAGAACAGGAATTAGTCCTGTCCTGCTCAGTATTAATGATCTTTATGCTGTTACCTTAATAGGCTTTGAAACAGATACATTACCAACTGTAGCCGTTACTGTACCTGCATCTCCTTCAGAGGGGCTTGTACATTTTACAGTTGTCTCAGCACCTTTAGAAGGATCTACTGAATAACCAGAACCTTGAGTCATATTAATGGACCACTCAAATTCTGCATCGCCCTCTTTTTGCTCAGAGAAGGTAGCTTTCAAACTAACTTGGTTTCCCGTAATTTGATCTACGGTTACTGTAATCTCGTTTTCTTCTTTTCCTCCGTTAAGAATAACAATAGTTCCATTCATCGGAACAATCTCTCCAATCTTACTAATAGCCTCGTCAAATTTAGAAGCTAAAGAGTCCAGCACATAGAAGACATGATGAGTAACAGAAGTAAGTGCTTGTCCAACAGTACCTTGTCCAGATAGACCCTTACGAGGAGAAACGTAGTCAAAAGTATATTGTACATAGGTAGCTCCACGAATTGGTTTCTCATCATCATTTACACTAGCATAGCGTAAATTTGGATATGTTGGGAAACGTAAATTTTCTGTTAACCATTCACCCGTTGCAAAAGGAGCAACATTTTTTGTAATATTTACTGCTACATCAGTATCTACATATTCGCAGTCAGAGCAACCTTCATAGCATCCGCTTTCCACTACTTTTTGGATTTTTGCAGATTTAATAACCTGATATGGATCCGCGCACATTACCTGAACTTCTCCAGCTGCCTTCTTTCTAGAGACTGCATATTTATAATCAGAAGGAACATACTTCTTAAGTGCAGCTACTACAGTATCTGTTAAGGTTTCCAACTTTGAACTTTCAGGAACATCAAATTCAACCATAACAGGTTTATGGAATGCTGACCACGGATATTTATAATCACTATAGTAACGATTTTCCAGACTAATATCTATGATAATTCTGTACTGCCCTGGAACTGAATTGATGCTGCTTAAATTAAACTCAACTTGTGCAACCTTTCCTTTAGTACCAAAAGTTTTATGGATTTTTCCCTCTTTAACAGCAGACTTTACATAATCAGCACAGCGAAGAACTCTAAACGTATCTTCTTTTGGCTTATAACTTAGTCCAAGTTCTGCAGCATTACTAGAAGTTAATGCATAAAAGCGTTTAAAAGGATTGCCAGCAACATCGATGCCCTCCTCCGTAGGAAGAGTATCTGAGTTGATTATTACCTCTTTAAAAAAATCAAACATACTTGTGTATTTATTTAAAATTAATACTATTAATTCCTAGATTGTGCTTCAGGAATGGTCTGATTAAGTGGAATATTTGTTTGTAATCGAGGATCACTTGCATTTTCCATAATTAATCTAACAAAAATATTCAAGATTTCGTAGCATACATAATCTGGGAATTCTAAAATTTGGGATACGTCAGCACCTGGATCATCAATTTCGGCCTGACTCAATCTAATGTACATAGGAGCTTTAATATATTCAATATATACTTCAGATGGAGTATATAAAGTATCATCTCCGAATCTTAATTCCAGTCGTACATTAGAGGGATTTGCTATACGCTCACCTTTTTTGGCTTCAGAATCTCTTAAAGATTCTATATCTGCTATATAATTTAATATAGAATCATCTTGTTCCTTATTGGTAACTATTTCATTACTTGTATTAATAGTATTTAAATAGTAATAAGGCCTCTTATATGAAGGTTTTTGGTAGTAATTATTAATTACCCCTCCATACATGTCTGCAGTAAGTCGTTTAGCAGTAAAATAAACTTTGGTTCCTACCTCACTATCACAATGAGTTTTCTTATTAGGATTTTCGGTTCTTGCAAAGCCTACAATACAATTAAGCATATGCATATAGTCTTTTGGAAGATCTACATAATAAGTTGATGATAAAATCCCATAGTTTATTTTGCTTTGAATAGATACCAAATTATCAGCACTTTTTAACTTTTTAATATCTTCGTCTTTAAACAACGCTGTGGCTTTTAGAACTCTTAAATCGTCAGTAGATTGCTGATTAATATCATATCTATTATATGTTAAATTTATGTATTGTTGAACCGCTTTATTTAAAAAATAAACATAGTCTTCAGTTAAGAGACTTGGCGCTTCTAACTTATTAAGTTCTATCAAACCATATTCATATAAATCTCTAGCGGTCATAATATTCTAATTTATTATTTCTTTTTAGACTCTCTGGGCTTCGTTTCGAGATCATCTGTTTTCATGTCCCCAAAAACCTCGTAAACAATTGAATCATAAATAGCCTTATTCTTTGGATCTTTTAAGAATAAAATTGCGGCTTCATCAGTAACTCCAAGAGCTGTATCGGAATACATTAAAACACCGCTTTGTGTTCTAATAATATTTTTTTGTTTGCCATCAATTAGCAATAATTTCAAAGCCTGATCTGCACTGGTATAAATATCAATAATGAGATTTGGGTCTTTCTCTGCTTTTTGATATAGATAATCCTGAATGTCAGTATCAGGAGCATTTCTCATTGATTTTCCTAGAAGTTTACAAATAACCTTTCTGTGTTCTGAGGTATCTTGTTCAATAAATGTGTAAGCCTTTGTTACTAACTTAATGCGGGATACACGTTTCTTGGATTCAACTCCAGGACGTTCAACATATAATTCTGCTAATCCATAACGTCTAATGTCTCCATCGATAAGAAGATTGCCATGTTCATCTTTTGCACCTCTTTCTGGAGCAATTAAATGAGAATCTTTAATGCACTCCCAGATATTTTTTTGATATTGATTACTTAAATCAAATGTCGTTCCATCAGTTACAATAATTTCGAGATCCTCTGGGATAAAAAAGTCTCTTTGATCACTATTTAATTCTTGTTCACTCAAAATCATTTCTGTATCACGACCATCTGCACTTACCCTAACCCTCTTTACAAAAGGAGGATATGTTCCATTTTTTCCTCTCATTGGGTTAAAGTAGTATGTTTTTACTTTTCCATATACACTTCTAAGTGTTATAATATTACTGGGGTCATTATTATTCATATTATTCATATTTTGTCTTATTCAAATTTATCTATACATCATACAATCTATTAATGGTGATAAGATTCCCCTATTACAAGGGGAATCTCTCACACATTTCTTTTTAGTTCTCTGACATCAGGATGAACGATCTGTAAGGATTGAATACACCTACACCAGCGTATCCCCAGTTGATCAGTTTAGCTCCTGCTACAGGAGTCGAAACCTCACCACCTGATTTACCATCACGTCCACCAGGACCAGTTAACCAGTTATGAACAATCTGCAGACCTTTGAATGTAAACATTGAAAGTGCAGGACGTCCAGTTTTTCCATCAGCAGTTAAGTCAAGGAAGATACCAAATCTACGAGGTGATGGGAACTCAATATCAAAGGAACGGTCAATCTTAAATGCGATGGTATTACCTGCAAACTCATAAGCATTGTAAGTAGCACCAAGATTAATATAACCATTAGTAGCCTTTGAATAAATGAATGCACCATTAGTCTTGTAGTCACGAATCCAATTTGACATTACTCTTTGTACATCATTCCACATTGCAGTGTTGCAAATGAAGATATACTGATTTCCAGTAGGCTTCTCTGATTTAGCAACCATTGCCTGCAGAGCAGTTTCAAAGATTCTGATATTTAATTTCGTAAATACATATTTACCTGCAAAACGCTCGATCTGAGGAATAATACCATCACCAGAGATAATAGGCTGGCCAGTTTCAGGATCGAAGATCTTAGCTTTACCATACTTATCTACGTTAGTTTTACCCCAAAGTAATGAGTTGTTACGAGCTAACATGAAAGTATCCAAACAATCCTTAGCAGCAGGATTCATCTTATATGTTACATCATCTTTTCCATCACCCTTACCAATTGTGATAAACTGATCTTCCATTGCAGCATATTTAGCTGAGTAGGAAACATCACAACGGTGCATTGAGATGAAAGTTCTATGTTTCTCAGTATTGCTCTGATATTTCGTATAACCTTCCTCATGCAGCTCAGGCTGATAGTTTGTTAAGAAACGAGTATTCATACCAGGCTGGCAAGCTGAGAGATCTAGCGTTGCAGAATAGTCAGAATCCTGAATCTTACAAATCAGCTCAAAGTCAGCATCGCTTCTGCGAACTGGACGGCTAAGAACGATTAATTGCTGACGTGAACCTTCGATAATAAACACGTCATTTTTTTGATAGTAGTTCTCAGGGAAGTGAACTACGATGTCTGTTCCCTGTGCACCATCGCCTTCTGGCACTGATAAGAAAGGAACACGCTTGATGAAATTCACATCAATATCCCACTCAACCATGAATGAGTTAATTGATTGAAATGCATTCTTACGATCTTTCTCCATCGTATAAATGTTCATCAGCGATTCTGTAAGGTAAGTTGCCGTATACTGATCATATAATGACGATACGATACCTAGTCTAGCAGGATTAGTGCCTAAGAACTTAGAAAAGTCTTCATACGTTCTTGTAGAAGCCATTTCAGGGCGTATGGTAGTAAAACCTGTAATTTTCATATACTAAATTATTTATTTTATTTATAATAGTTCGTCCCATTTGGAACTAAGAGAGGTTCCCTGTGATTGGGGTTTAGTTTCTTTTTTTATAGTAACATTAGATTTTGGTTTTGGAGGAGTTGCTTTGCGATTTTTCTTCAACTCTTCTTTCCAATAATTACTAATGTCAGAAATTGTATCTTTACCAAATAATCTATACCAAGCTAGCTCAACAATTACCTCAGGTTTTGATAAATCTTCAACAAATTTAGTTACACCTTCTGGAGTTTGCTTAAATACATAATCATAAATTAGATTTTTATCTTTCTCTTCAAGAATTAAACTATCACTCTTAGGATCTTTATAATCCAAAGAAATATAGTTAAAATCATTTAATGTATCTACAAACATATTTTGGTATGCCTTCTGTTGCTCTTTTTCAGCCTCTTCCTGCCCCTTGATATGATTTTCTTCTTGTTCCTTATATTGTTTTCTAATTAAATCTACTTTCTTTTTAAAGAGATCTTCATTAGATTTAGCTACATCTAGTTCAATTTTTAATTCTTCCTCTGTCATTTCAGGGAATTTGGCTTTTTGATCTGCCAAATATAATTCCTCATCAGAATAACTATCAATGGTATAAGTTTCTTGGCTGTTGTTTTTAGCCTTATATTCATCGATAGCCTGCTGCTGATAATACGTAATTATATCTTGAAATGACGAATTTGTCTTACGAAGTAAATTGATAGTTTCAATTTCATCTTCTGAAAGACCTGGATCTGTTAAAGATTCAAGAATTGAAAGCTGCTCATCCTTACTTAGAGTTCCAAAATCAACTTCTTCAGTCTCTCCTGTTTCCTCGTTTTCATAAATGATAGTTTTTCCATCCCGAATTCCGCGACTCTTTAAGAAGGATGAAAATGCATCCAGATCATCTTCTTCCCCTGTTTCTTCAGTTCCTTCTTCAGAAGATGAAGAATCTTCTTCCTCTTCCTCAGTAGAATTACCTGCTGGTTCAATAACTTCCTCCTGAGTTTCAGTATTTAGATCCTCAGTAGTCTCATCATCCAGCAAATTGTCAAATTGATTATGTTCAAATTGCATATTTCTTATTTTTCCTTATTAGTTATAGATTATCTATTCGCTGCAAATATAACTACATTTATTTAAATGTCCAAATAAAATATTAGAATATTTTTTATTTTATAATACAGGCTTCTGGAATTTGAACTTTACCATCTGCAGTAATAGTAATTTGTGTTTCTCCACTACCAATTGTTGCTGAACCATCTTCTTCAACTCTTATAGGACCAAAACTGCAAAATGAGAGATGGTTGTTAATATTATACATCTTATCTCTTCTCATATCACATCCTCCATCAGTTTCAATAGTAATTCATTTTTCATTTTTCTTATTGATACCAATAAAAGACTGCTCCTTATTATAGAGCTTTAGATAATTTAAACCATCAGTATTGACTAATGCAATTCCAGGATTTACAAAATAACAATTACCTTCAGATGTTAATCCATAGCCCTCTAAAGTGCCAAAGATAGAGTTCTCAGTCCCAGAGATATTTCCAATAATGTTTCCTGAAGAACCTGTAAATAAAATATCTCCAACTTTAGGATCTGCAGATATTGAAGAGCCTTTTTCAGCATCCTGCTCTTCTAAACAAGAAGTAATATTTTCATAGATGGTTTTATTTGGCTCCGTAACTGGAGGGGATTCAGCCCATTCATTATAAATATCTATTTCTGTAGTATTAGTAAAATAGCAATCACTTCCTGAAAGAATTACTCTAGCTGAAAACTCAGTACATCCAACAACCATAACATCAATTGTGCCATCATTATTCTTCCCTGAAAGAAAATCCCCTGCCTTTAATGAGTGCTTTTCTAATGTTAATTCAAAAGTTACTCCCTGATATTTTGAGGCAATATCTCCTGTATAATCAGTTATATTATATCATCTATTATAAATTCCTTCTAAACAAGTTCTATCTGAACCATATTTATATTGTTCATATACAGAACTTGAAACAGGTAAAAATTTATATTGTTTGTATGGATAGATGCCCTCTTCATTTAAGACAAAGTCAGTATCATTTAGTGTGTGAGGACCTCACTGATTATTTGAATTTAATTTTTGACATGAAGTTAAAGTGTTAGCGTAGTCAACAATAGACTCTAATTCTAACAGTAATCCATCATTAAAAGCAGTATAGATAAGATCAATGATACTATATCCTCCTACTAAGTAATTTTCATTAGAAAAATATTGAATATCTGGAAGATCTATGGAAGAGTCTAATTTATCAATTATATTAATTGCCTTTATAAGAATTCCATTACTAAAATATGTCTTTTTATTAATAATATCAAACTCAGATTCTGATAATGGTGGATTTTCTTCATTCCCTCCAGAATCATCCGATAAAATTAGATTTTTTACTCTAATAGTATCAATAGTTAACGAGCCATTCTTTAAATTTAAACTAGACTTCCCTTCTGAATCTCTAATAGAATCACTAATAAGTTCTGTTATAGTTCATCTAGAAATAGTTTCATTCAGATCTTTTCTGGCAAAACTAGATGATGAGATTCCATTTAAATATTCTGAATTAAGATTTTTAACTAAATTAGTGGAATTTATATTAAAGGGCGCTTCTAATGTAGTTATAGTTAAAGGAGTAGTAAAGGTAGTATTTATTTGAGAAGCAATAGCTACTGGAGTGTATCCTTCATTTTCAGTAATGAAGAACTTCCCATCTTTAGTTAATATAAGATAATTATCTCCAGGATACTGTAAATCAGTTAAGGAGTCCTCATTATCTACAAAAATAACCTGAGGAGTTTCTTCTTTTTCCTCATCTTTATCCTTTTCATCATCTCCTCTAAAGTTAATCTCATAGAACCTGTCCTTTACCTGAACATATACCCTACCAGATGTTTGCAGAATTAAATCTTTACCTTTATCTCCAACTTTGGAGTTATTTGATAGTGTTCCCACTTAATTATAATCTGTATTATAAAAAAGAAAGGAATGATATAAAAAATACCATTCCTTTCCATCTTCTGATTTCTAATGCGAGAGCATGTCTTTTAATTCATTTAGATCTTGTTGATTCAAAACCAAAGATTTATTAACCATTGGGATATCCATCTTTATTTTTCCTGCACCTATTTCAAGTTGCCCAAGTAATCCAGTTTCCACTTTAAATGGTTTAGTGTTAATTATGTTATCTGACATTTCTGTTAGAATACCTTCAACATCAACTAATCCATCTTTGTCTGAAATCTGTTTTAGCAAAGCTTCAACTTTGTACATGTTATTATCAATTATTCTAGATGCTAGAGGCTTCATTAAAGCCATCATAGGATTACTTTGTGATAGTGAGGTTAATTTAACACTCACAAAGTTCCTTAAATTATTCATTATAACGTCTACGTGTTGCGCCATTGCTTACAGAATTCTTCATAGGTTAGACTTGGGTTATCCTTAGAAAATTCACGGAACTTATTAAAGATAGCCATCTCATTGTCAGTCTCTTGGACGATCTTATTCTTCAACTTCTTAACTACTGATAATTGCCTTTGTAATAACTCTCTACCTTCTTGAGTGCCTTCAATTTTAGCTTTAACTAAATTTAAAAGCTCTATTTGAACCATCTTTTGAAGTGATGTAGTGATTTCACTATATTCTTTATCTTCAAAAAATCGATTCTTTTGACTTTCAGTTAGAGCATTCATCTCATTATCAATAGAATCCCAAATAAGCTCCTTTGAAGCTGTTTTCTGTAATTGCATTAATTGAGATTCATAAGCTTTTACCCTTTGAAGTTGATCGGTAATGTCAGAAGCTAATAATGGATCTGGATTACCTAGGAAAACTTGATTCACAGGATACATCTTAAACTAAGATTTTAACTAAGCTGCAGGAGTTGTTGTAGGCTCAAATAAGATGCTATTTGAATATCCTGAGCAAGGGCATAAAGGATTATACAGTGAACGCTGTACTGTGTCAGTACCTACTTCAACAGCAGCTACACGAATAGGATAGAATGTATTATTTGCATAATTTACTATCTTATTGTCAGCACACATTCTGCGCTCAGCCTCAAGTCCTACCATGCCAGCTACACCAGCAATCTCCATCTTAGTTACTTTGCTTCTCCAAGGTTCTACAGCAGCTTGTACAGCAGCAGCAGTCTCAAGTTTTCCAATACGATCGGCTAATACGTCGAATTGGTCTCTCTGATTTTTGTACAGTCCGAAGTCTGCATCAATTTGGCTTTTGTATAAACCAAACATCTCTGAATTGATTGTTTGACGATCGTTGAAACGAGCGTTAGCTGACAGCAAAGCAAAGTCATAAAGAGCTTTTTGATCTGCTAATTCAGAGTTGCAAGAATGCTGCCAAGCTTGGAAAGCTGATGGGCCTGAAATAGCCTCAGCTGCTAAAGCACCTGCAGCGGCACAACCTGCATTTCCAAACAGGCTTGATTTGCTAAGAGCCCAAAGGCCCAGAGCAGTTCCTGCGATACCAAGACCTAAGCCAGTACCAGCGACACCTTTTGATGCATACTCTTTGTGATCTTCGTCGTACTCATGTACAATCTGTTTTTCTACTACGTCCATAATTTGTTTAATTTTAAAGTTAATGAAAAATACTACACTGGATCCAGTGTGGTTATCAAATAACACGTTTTATAACATCATACATGGACATTTTGGGAACTCACTTGTCTAATTACGAATTTTCGTTAAAATTTTCCCTCAGTCTGATACTATATCACTACAAAACGCATTCTCGAATCCTTTTATGTATATATTCCTCAAAGAACTTGTTTTGCGTTATATGATATAACTTTAAAACTAAATATGTAGTAGAATAAACTTAATTTTGAATCAACTCTACAAAATCAAGAATATTATCTGTAATGACATGCTTCTGATCCATTATATTTATAACAGTTCGTAAGAACTCTGTCTCAGAATCATTAAATTCAATTTCAATATCCTCAACATTTGGAGTCCATGAAATTTTACCATCGGCTTCTTTTAAGTTAAGAGAAGCTATCTCCTCACTTGAGAAGTCTATTTTCTTGCGGATGTTTCTAGCAGAAATCATCTCAAGAACACTTCCTTGTTCTGGCAGATTAGTTAAAATAGCTAATCTGGTTGCAACATTCATTTTCATAACCATTAAAAATTCATTTTTTCTATCTCTACAAAATTAGAGATTATATTTATAAAATCAAAATTTTTAGTGCAAAAACATTAAAATTCTTGCACTAAAAATTTTGAAATTTTATTAGCCATAAATAGCACCATTAACTAACACTAACCCAGTATTAATATAAGTTATACAATAACACTTATAACTACCTCCAGTTAAATCGTCTAAACCACTCATTTTCACGTAGTTACTTCCAAATGTTACTGTTGTTGCAGTAGGAACTACAATAACTGCATCAGGATTACTGCTTGTTACATATACAGTACTTACTGAATATGATGAAGAAGAGCCATAGAATATACCCGCCTTACCTGGAGTATCTACACTAGCTAAAGGCTTTGAAAAAATACTATCTAAATTAATAGTAGATGCCGATGATCCAGTATAGCTTGTAGTTGAACCTCCTGCTGTAATGTTTAATGCATATGGGTTTGGAAGAGCTATGGGGATCTCTGGAATATCACTAACATCTGCTGGAGTAAAGCCTAAAGCAGTTTTAATTGCTGTATCTCTTAGGAAGGTATAAGCAGTGCCATCTTCTAAAGTGTATATAGCCATTTCAGCACCTCCAGACTCTGTATATCCTGTCTTAATTCCTCCTAAAACATTATTTTTAGCTACAGGCAATGTATATGAAGATCCAGGAGCACTATTAGTAATAGTTAAAGTTCCATTAGAAAATGATAGACCAATACCAGTACCATTAGCAATAGTTAATGTAGTAGAGCTATCATTTAAAGTTGTACTTCCAACTTTAATTGGCCTCCAAGTATTTTCTAAAGAGGGTATTTCACTCTTTAATGCTAAATTAGAAAGTGTCTGACCAGAATTTTTAATGGATTTAGTTCCTGCTCCAACTATAATGTAGTCTTCTTCAAGATTTCCACTAGCCATTACATCACCTCCTCCAGCAGAAGCTATCTTATCATTAACTTCCTGTTTTGTATAAACTTCAGTAGTAGTGTAATAATTCCCTAAAGTTATATTTAAATCAGCAGTTTTAACATAACTACTTAGAGCATTAGCAATAACCTTATTTTGAACAGGGTTTTCAGATGTTGTACTTAAAGCTGAATCTACAACGACTCCTTCTGGAATATTAAAGTTTAAATCAGATTCATCTACTTTATCTTTAGAAGCTAAAGCTCCAAGTGTAGGAAAATCAGTTATCTGACTTACAGTATGTGTATGGGCAGAGGGAGTAAAAGTTGAAGGCTTATTAGCTATTTTATCCCATTCAGGCTCAAATTGATTTACAAACTCCTTCGTAGCAAGATTAGTTAATAAGATTCCAGAATCCTTAACAGTCTTTCCAGCCCCACCTGATGTAATTACTCTGTCAGCCGTTGTAAAGGGAGCTTCTGCGATAACATCTCCTAAACCCGAATCAGATAATTTTTCATCTATTTCAGATTTAGAATAAACTGAAAGTCCTTTTACTGCATTAACCTTATGTTTATTGGAAGCATCAACTTCAATAGAAGTAATAACATTACCAGCCCCAGACATACTAGTCTCTACATTAGGAATAGTTGGAATTTTGCCCTCGATTTCAGTAATTAATGTGCCTACTTCTTCCTGACTGTAAGTTTCAGATTTAGTATATACTTGATCTTTTGTATAATAATTAGAAAGATCTACTTCAGTATTGCCAATCTTTTCCCAGTTTCCTTCCACATAAACGTATTCATCATGTACATCTGGATTAGTTCCAGCCTTTTTAACAAGATAAATTACATTAGTTTCTCCAGTTGATGGAAGTTCATTCAATACTTCAATTCTAAGATTAGCTAAATTACTGATCATTGTTTTTAAAACCTTTCCTTGAGTAGCAGATAGGGCTTTATTTGAATCTTCTGTGTCTAAATTATCTACAATTGCAGCCTTAATTGCATTAGGAATGGCAGTTGTTTCTATCTGACTAATCTTACTACTAAGATTAGTGCTTACAGTTGAAATTTCAGTAGATAGGGTACTATTTACATTAGAAATTTCATTTAGGAGCTCTTGATGAGTTTTCTCAGCAGAGGTTTCTGAATCCTTTAATGCCTGATATACTCCTCCAGAAGTAATCAAATTTTTACTTCCTTCAGTAGGATAACTTTCAATTGATGAGATTATTACTGGTATTTTAGATAATACTTTATTAAACTCCTCTTCTGTTCCTGTATATCCATTTAACTTTGCAGTTTCATATGCAGAACGCCCTTCTGTAGAGTATAGAGGTTCCCACTGTTGTGTCTCCTCATTAAAATATTTTTTTGAATATGTTGTCATGTCTATAATATTTTAAGCATTAAGCATATACTGCACCATTAACAGCAATTTTTCCATTTGCCATATAACTTAAGCAGTAGATATAATAAGTTCCACCAGCTAAATCTCCAAGACCATCCATCTTTATAGCATTTGATGCAGTGAATGTAAGTTTAGCATTACTTATAATAACTGAATCAGGATTAGATGCACTAAATCCACTTAAACTTGAAATAGTTCTTGAAGCAGTATTAATATAGCTATAACCTGCTGAAACTGTACTACTACTTAATACATTTGTACTAAGAATCTTTGGTGTAGTTATTGAAACTGCAGATGAGCCTGTGTATGAAGTACCATTAATTGTTAATGCATAAGGATTAGGTAATGCAATGGGAATTTCAGGTATATCACTAGTCTTTGCGGGTGTAAATCCTAAAGCAGATGTTACATTAGCTGAGGTTAATGAAATAGTTCCAAAAGATACTGAAATATTACTTCCAATCTTCACTCCACCAAGCACAGAGGCAGTAGCTGCAGGAATACTTGTTAAATATCCTTGACTAGTTACTCAATTTTGAGTAGCATACCCTGATAAGGATGGGATAGTTGGTTTATTAGTTAAGTCATTATAAGATCCACTTGTAGCTACAGTAGCGAATGTTGGTTTACCTGTTACTCCAGACCAAGGTACACTAGTTGCACTTCCTGCTGTGAATTCTTTAAATTTAGTAGCAAAAGTAGATGCAGATTCTGATACGCAGAAGTACATAGGACCTCCTGAACCAATCTGAACAACATCTCCCTCTTGAACATCTACACTCATTGCGGCAGATTGAGAATCTACTACAAACAGCCTTTCTAATGCAGCTGCAGGAATTTTTTCAATAGGAATTTCTGGCAACCTATTAGCATCAATAGTTCCAGTAAGTTTTTCAGCATTAATAGTACTTATTGTTGTGTTTATAGTCACATTTTTAGATCCATTAAATGATTCTGTAGTAGAACCAGTGACATCTCCGTTTAAAAATATCTTTCTACCATACATTAATGTTTCTGCAGCTGATGTTTTAGAAGCATATGGTACAGTAAAGTTATCAGAGATTTTATTTCCAACAGTTACCTGTATATGATTCTCATTCCTACTAAGTATAGGTTTTGTTGCAAGATTTGTAGCTGTAGTAGCTGTAGCTGCATTACCAGTTATATCAACTTGAGCAGGATGTACGTGATCAGAACGCGAATAAGAACTATCTATTCCAGGAGATGCTTGCCCTAAAGGTTTTGGATCCGTATTTGATGGCATAATAGCTGCAAAGCTTGATGTTTTTTCTCCTGTAGGTTTAATTTTTGCAATATATCCAACCATATTGATAGCGTTATCATTATTTATACCTGTAAATGAAAAATATATATTAATATCATTAGTATCAGTTTCCTTTTCTATTGTTGTAGATGTAAATCTGGCAGTTGGATCTGACGAATCAAATATGGTTAATGGTTTTTTGGAATTAAATGCCTCTAAAGCAATATTATAATCCTCAACGGATGTGTTAGATATATCTATAGTCAAAGGTAATACTTCCTCCTTACTAGCAGCATCGATATTTTTACGAGCCTGTGCTTTTTGGTCCTCTGTAAGACTTTGAGTTTTATCATATCTTATCGAACCCGTATCTATAAATTGTGAAGTTATACGATAGATTATTCCTGTTATAATAGATAGACGTAATATCTCAAGTTGATAAGAAGTGTTTACTCTAAAAAAATAATGATTATTTGAGTCATCATTACCTCTTAAATATATATTACTAGTTTCCTTAACTAATAAAGCTGTTGCTTCTAATAGTTTAGCTTTTTCTTCATCACTAGGAGGGCTGCCAGCATTTATATCTGATTGAGAAATAATATGCACATTTCAACCTAAGTTCTTAAAAACTTGATTTTGTTCTTCCGTAGTTACCTCTTGAGGAAGTACAGAAAGAGAATTAGCATCACATTGATATTCTTTACCTCAAGTACAAATAGTTGGTCCTTCATCAATAAAGGATATATAAGCATCAAAGACCTTACGCTCTTCACTACCTGCAGTAGTCTTTGCTCTCTCAGCTTCGTACGATGCTTTAGTTTTAAAATGTAAAAATTTTGTTTTATATGCCATAGCGTCTATATTTTATATAGCACCTATAATATTATAGGTTAAAAATAAAGGGAATAGGGAAATCCCTATTCCCTTATTATCTTAATTTATTCGAATTCAACCCATTCCATCTCAGCAGTTAGAGCAACTTTTTTTGATTCGTTATCCTTTACTGCAGAAACGTTTAAAGAACTTGAAGTAAACGTAACTTCTGGTACTGCATTATCAGCTTTAGTACCTTGGGCAGATGTAGCGGCTCCAATGCTACCTGGAGTGATATTAACAGTTTTTTGAGCGCTACCGTTGAATGTAAACTTTGTAGTTCCCTCGTTACTTCCACTATTTAATGTAACAATTAAGGAATTCTTTACTTGAGTAGCATTATCCGCAGTTCCTGCAGTCGCAGGTTTACCAATTAATACTTTTTGAGGTTTATCATTACGTGGTGTAACAGTAAATGATCCATCTGTGCCATTTGCAAATACATAAGTAGTATTTGTATCAGTTGGGAATGCCCAAGTTCCATCACCTCTTAAAAACGCAGATTGTTTTCCTGCATCAGGAGCAGGAACAATACCTGCTGCACCTGCTGTATTTGATGTTGCGGCTGCCATTTCTGCTACTGATCCAGAAATTGTTACAGTTGTACTACTTTTAGATGCAGATAGTGTTAAAGGAGCAGTGCCAGATGCATTTATAGTTCCAACTCCACCTAAACCAGATAAGGTTGGTGCAGCTGGTATAGTACCAGTAATTATATCTGTAATATGTCCAGAACTATCAGCTGTAATACCTGTAATAACTTTGCCACCAGCAGTAACAGGAGAACCAGCGGTTCCTATAAGAGTTGTTCCATTAGCAGGTTTATAGTGATTATCTGCAGAAGTTACTTTTGTGTCAGTAAAGACAGCGTTTGAAGGTACGCTAGTGGCGATAGTATATGTACCATCTTTAATAACTTTACCTGTAGCTCCATCAAATACTGCAATATGACCTGCTGTCGCAGAAGCTGGGCCAGTTACTGCGCCATCAATATTAGCCTGAACAACTGTTCAATCTGCATTAACTACTGTAGTACCACTAATAGGACCGTTATTAATAGCAATTAGCATATCTCCAACCTCACACTTGATTCCCGCATAAGTTCCAGCAGTAATTACTTTATAGGTCCAACCTACTTTATATCCGTTAGCTGGAACTTTAGTAACAGTACCGTCTGTGCCTAATGTTCCTTTATAAATCATTGCATCAGCTGCAGCGATCTTATTATCAATAGCTGCAACGACAGCAGCAGCAGTTGGGATTGCAGTTGAACTACTAGCTAAAGTTGTTTGTACAGAGTAACCATTTTCAATAACTCCTGTCGTATTATTAAACTTAGGAATATATCCAGCAGTTGTTGTGGCATCTGTTTTAGTAACGTTATTTTTAATACTTGGAGAGACAATTACTGTTTGAGTTTCGCCATTACTTGGAGTTACTTTAAATCCATTTGATGCTCCCTGAAATGTATACGTTGTATTAGTATCTGTAGCAGGAATACCAAGAGCTGTTATATCTGTTTTAGTTACTGCTGCTGTACTCGTGACATGTCCAAACTTATCAGTTGCAATTTTATACAACCCTGATGTTTTCGCAGCAGCTCCTGCTGGAACAGCATGAGAGATAGTACGACTTTCTGCCAGATTTCCACCTCCAGATAACCCGCCTGTTCCTGTTATCGTAATTGTTTTATCTACTTTTTTATCTAACGCTGCAGCTACAGAACTTGCTGACGCTATATCATTAAAATCTACTTCAACAGTAGTATTATCTGATCTGGTAATTGTTAATTTATTACTTAATAATTGTGCATCTTTAAGCCCAATACCAAATACATCATATCCTGTATCTGTTTTAACTTTAATAGATTGAGTTGTTGTATCAAACCAAAGATTTCCAGTTTCGATTGTAGTAGGCTCTGTCGCTTTTTTAAAAAACTTAATTGTTGCCATGTTTATTTTTTTAAATTTTAATCCCCCCCCCTTTCACTAAATGTGAGGAAGGGGGAAATTATTATTTATTCAATTTCTGATCAAAATATATCAAGCTTACCGTCTGTTCCAACTTGGATAGATGAACTTGTTGATACTAATTTAGACATATCTACAGCTAAACCTCTAGAAGTACCTTCACCAGTTACCTTAATAGTATTATCTGGACTAGTAATAGATGTAATGCCACCTGCAACAGCAGTTTTAATACTATCACTAAGAGCTTTCATACCTTCAGCAACTGTTTGATCTGCACCAATTTCAGCACCACCAGTAATAGCAACTCCAACTTTTACAGTTGAGCCTTTTACTCCACTAAGATCTACCTTAAGACCTTCGGCTGATTTTGATAACGCAGCATCTGAAGCTGGATCTAACTTAACATCAATAACATTTTCTTCTGTAATTGAAACTGCATTACCAGGAGTTAATTCGTCTTGCTTACCTCCAATAGATGTTTGTAAAGATTCAATGTCAGATTTATTAGTTCTGATTTGATTTAAATCAGTATCAGAAATTAAACCTGAACCTTCAACCTTATCAACTTTGTTATTAAGCTGATTAGTAACTGTAGTAATCTGTCCTTCTAAAGCGGTATCAGCTGCTTCTAGTTCTGTTTTTGCTGCAGAAATTGCATCATCTACTTGTGTTTTTGTATAGTAGCCTGAAAGATCAATTGTACCTCCCAGAGGATCCCACTGTGTGCCATCCCAAGCATAATTTGTACCTGCTGGAGTAGTACCATGAGCTCCAACTACATTCCAAACATCACCTTTCTTATTTCCCTTAGCAGGAAGTTCTTCATAAGTATCTTTAGTACCTTTGTAATCAAGAGCTGCAGCTACAGAAGCTTTTAGTTCATCTACAAGAGTTTTTAAAGCTTTACCTTGTGCTGCTGAAAGAGCTGCATCTGTTCTATCACTTTCAAGTGAATCAATAATCTCAACTACTTTTCCAGTAGCAACAGTTTCCCAAACTCTATTAGAACCATCAGGATCAAACCCTTTAAGGATATATGCTGTCTTATTTTCTTTTACATAAACGAAAAGACCTTCTACTAACTGAATAGTAGGCATTGCGTCACGGTCAGCTAATGTAGCTTGAACCGTTCTATTATCTAATGGTAGATTCGCACCTAAATCAAAACCTGAACCTACCGAAATACCTTTACCAAAAAATTCTGCCATAATTAGTTAAAGTTTACATAGTAAGTACTAGGTTGCGTCATCTTACCAGATAAATATACTGTGTAATTAACAGCTTGACCATCTAAACCAGTAACCGAAACTGTACTAGTTGTATATGAACTAGTTACATCAAAGTTATTACTGTCTTTAATATTTGAAACTGTCCATCCTGCGGGCGCTGCAAAACAGATGTATTGTTCAGAAATAGGACCAGAAACTTTAATAGTTTTCTTTGCAGAAACTGTTTTAGTCATTCCTTTAATAACCTCTTCTGTAATTGCATTTGTAGAAACTAAACCTGAATAAGCTGCACGATAACCTGTTACAGTTGTTTTTCCAGAATCTACACTTCCAGCAGCAAGTGGAGTTTGATAATTGTTTCCTTTTGAATCTTTAGGTTGAGGACCTTCTGCATAAGCTGCACGATAGTAGTAATCCATTGCACCAGCTACTACTTTCTCTGGTAAAGATTCTACTTTACTTGAACTATATAGAATCTTAGAAGCTTCCATATCCTGTGCACCAGCTCTATTGTTTTGTTTTTTTCCTGCTAGAGTAATCGCACCTGCATTAAAACTTACATTAAAGTTTGCCGCAGTAGGAGCATTTGCTCCGATTTCCTGAACATTCTGATAACTCTTTAAAGAGATACTTGCAGAAGGAGCAGTAAATGTGGGGTTAACTGTTGGGAAGATAAGAGTATCAAAGATCTTATCATAACTCTTACCTGTAAGCTGTGCTACAGTTGTACCAGCATCAATACCTCCAAGTTTCTCTACAGTTGCTACTGTAGGATCTAATGAAGACTCATAAGAACCACTTGCTGTAGGATCTAAACTATCAAGTTTAGCTTTGTCCTCTTTTGACATTAAACCATCGACTAAAGAACTTGCTTTTGCAAAGTCTAAATTCAAAGTGGTTGAATCTGTGTATGTAATCACAATGCCGTTAGCATTCTCATTTAAGGTTACATTAGCTACTTTCTTGCTAGAATCACCTCCATACTCGGAGCCATTCAGCATAATTTTATGAGTATCTGTTGTAAAGAAAATGCCATTAGCATGGGTTACAGGATTATAAGCAGAACTAAGTCCTCTATAAAATTTTATAACACTTGCCATTGTTTAAAATTTAATTAATAACATCATTTCACACCATAGACGATGTATCTTCAATAAGCTTTTCTAAATTCTGTTTAATATCATCTACCTCAGCTTTTGTGTAATAGTTAGATAGATCTACAGTTATAGTGCCACTTCCCCATTTCTCCCACAGATATGTATCTAACATAGTTTCGGCTTTAACCACTATATATTCCTCATATAAGTCATTAACTCCAGTTTGGGAAGCAGGGACTAACCAAATTATGTTTTGTTTTTCTTTTGTAGGCTCTCCAAGAGCTTCAAAATTATCAACAATTTTAATTGAAAATCCTGAAGCATTGGTTAAATTAGCAAAAGCTTCGGCAAATTTAGATTGATCTAAAGCAGTTCCTCCAGCTTCTTTATATGCATGATATACAGCATTTAAATGATCGAAATCAGCTTTATTTTTGGTATCAACCCAAATCATTTGTTCAGCATTCTTGTAGGCTTCTTGAATGTCTGCATCATCTAAATGAGAATTTCTAAAAGTGACAGGATCTTCTGGACCAACATGCACAGCATGTTCTCCAGTAAATCCTCTAGGTATATAAAAATCCCAAATAGGATCTTTAATTGTACCTACATTTTCAATTTTAGGATCTTCCCATGGTTGTAGCATTTCTACCTTACCAGCAGTAAGAGTAGCGGCTGCTTTGCCTTTAGTAATTATAGTTGATGGGATTCAGCGATCATATATGATATTTCCGTTCTCATCTTTAATTGGATTTCCATTTTCATCTGGTGTTCATGTATAATGCCCAGATGAAAGCGTTACCTTAAGATGAGCATCATCGGTAATATCTACATCATCAATACTGACTCCTCGTAGATAGTCCATATAACAAAGAACTGTCCATTGACTAGGTAGTTCTCCATCATATCCTCATTTAATTGTATCATCTGTAAAATCTCGATACAATTTTAATTGTTTACCTTTAGGGCCTTGTTCTCCAGTGTCACCTTTGTCACCTTTGTCACCTTTAATGCCCTGAACTCCTTGTTGACCTCTAGGAATAGTAAATCTGAAAGCAGCTTCAGAAGCGGTTCCGACATTTACGATAGAAGCTTGAGAACCAGGATCTCCAGTAATAACAGAATCTACTCTGATAGTTGCCGCAGTTCCAGCAGGCCCTCTATCACCTCGATCTCCCTTATCACCTTTATTTCCTTTTTCCCCTTGAATTCCTTGAACTCCTCTATCACCTTTATCACCTTTATCACCCTTTTCACCTTTCTCACCCTGAAATCCACGGATACCTTGGTCTCCTTTATCACCTTTATCACCTTTATTTCCTTGGTCTCCTTTATCACCTTTATCGCCCTTTTCACCTTTCTCTCCTTTTACATACATGGGAGGAATAGTTTGAGAGGGGGCTTCTTCTAAGACCCAGGTAATAAATCCAGTAGACTCATTGTACTCAGGTACGTACACCTGGCCATTTTCACCAGTTGCACCCGTAGCACCTGAAAATACAAATTCCCAGAAGGGTGAGTCTACACCAGTTGGTTTAGTAGAATCCTCAGGATCATTATAAAGTAATTTTGGCTCAGATAGACTACTAGACAAGTGACTCTTATGGCAAGCTAATAAAGTTCCTCTATAAGCTACAAAATCTTGAATATAACCATCATTATAATAGTTAATTCCTGGTGCCCATCCTTGGGCAAAGTTAAAAGATTTTCCCTTATAAAAGTCTCTTGAATTAGATACTCCATAATATTCTCTTGAATTCTGAAGGTCAATATCTGGTTGTATATTAATTTTTTTCATATAGTTTATATAACTTCGATAACTTTTTGCAAAATTACATTTTTAGTTGAAGAAAACAGTCATCCTTTATATTCTTTACCAGCAGTTACTACTACAGGATTATTTACTAATATTTCATAGTTTGCATATCAAGTAGCAGGTTTTCCAGGAATTACTACATTAGGTAATAATCAGATTTTTAAAGTTATACTTTGTCTTGGTAATACTGCTACATAGCTATAAGACTCTAACATATCAAATCCTGGTTGATAAAATCCTGTAGAATCAAATAGTAATGGGATATTACCGTTATTAAATATATCAATTGTATATTTTGATTTAGAACTCATATTATCAAATACAGACGCATCAATATTTAATAGTTGCACTTTTGATTTTGTAATATTAGACTCATTCATATAAACAGTAATATTCTTTAACCCAGTAAGAGTAACTGTTTGAGTAGTAGAGCTATATGTTAAGTCCAATACATCCTCATCTGAGCCGCTCATATTGCCATTTACAGAAATATTTTTCGCATATATATTTCCGTCTGAGTCAAAAGAAATATTTCCTGTAGACATATGCCCTGTACCAGTTTCAAAATTGAACATAATATTTGGAATAAATGTTCTAATTCCAGGTTTTTCTGGATTTGTACTATTTGCGGGTTCTCCAGGAGTAATTGGATTGAAATTTTCATAGTGGGTTGAAATCTCTCCATTTTCATCTACACCTTGTTGACTAAACATATAAGCATCATTAAATACAGCAGAACCAATAAGAGCGTTAGGAATAATTCCAATTTTGGCATAGAGTGCTTCAAATGCTTCTAACTTAACCCAACTGTTACTTGTATCGGTACTTGGAGATTCATTACTATGTAATGTTCCTTGCCATGTTCCCACTATATTTAAAACATAATAGTTAGCATCATTAGAATCATATACATAAGGAGTTTTATCTACAGTTCCTTGATATACAGTATTAACATTATAAATACCTTCAGGATAAATTATTTGTCCTTTAGAACCGTTCTCTCCATTTAACCCCTTAGTTCCACTTAATTTAGTGGGAGTACTCCAGCTACCTTCAATTGTGCCAACTTTATCAGTATTACTTGTATAATTTACTCTGGCTTGAATAAACCAAATATAAGGAGTCTCTTCAGTAGGAGTTGGAACCGCTAAATTCCAACCTGTTGGTTGTCTTGTCGTTCCAGGAGTACTTGTTCCTCCATAAATTGTTGTAGTTCCTAAACAGTAACGAACTTCGATGCCAATTCCAGGTAATCCATCAACTCCGTCTTTACCTGCAGGACCAGGATCACCAGTAACTCCAGGTTCTCCTTTTATTTTAGTCCATTTATAGTCAGATGGATCGTCACTATCATTTATATTAAAATCTACATATACTCCAATTCAAGCGCCTGGATCTTCTCCATTATTGCTTGTAAAAGTTGTACCTCCATCATTAGAGTATTTAATATGTAGATAACTTGTTTTTCCGTCTTCTCCATTAGTACCAGGAATTCCTTGATCGCCCTTTTCTCCTTGAATACCTTCAAATCTTGCCCAAGTATAGTCAGAAGGATCTGTACTATCTGCTTGAGTAAAATCTACATAAGTTCCAATATATGTACTTGGAGTTTCAGTCATTTGACTTGAAGAAGTTGGATTAGCAACAGAAGAATATTTAATATGGAAATATGTGGTTCTTCCGTCTGCTCCTGGAGTTCCTGGAACTCCATCTGTTCCATTAGTTCCATTTTCTCCGCTTATAACAACTGGAGTAGTCCAGTTTGTATTTAAAGTATCGTCAGGATTAATAGTTGCTGTAGTCATCCAAAGATATCCATCTTTAGATTTTTCAGGAGGAACTATAGACCATCCTGAAGGAGTTCTTATTGTTGCATTTAACGTAGGAGGATTTGAATTGCTTGTATTCACTGCAAATCTAAATTCTGTAAATTTACCATCTTGAGCTTGGCCATCTCTACCATTAACTGGTACTACTTCTGACCATTCAGTTACAAGACCTGTCTTCCCATTAACTGTTCCAATACATTGTCACCAATTGCCACTAGTTGTAGGATAATCTTCCCATCCAGATGGACTAGGACTATTTCCTGTAGGCTTTGATGGTTTACTATCACTTAATTTATAAACGTATGTTTTCCAATTTGGTATTACTGCATCCTGTCCCTTTTCTCCTGTCATTTGAACAGGATCTGACCATTCTCCAACAAAAGTAGAATCTCTAAAAGATGCTGTGATTGACCATATAATTTCATAAGAAGTATGAATAGGAACAACTGTACTTCATACAGAACCAGGATTCGTATTAGTTTTGTTTACAACAGGAGGAGTATTAACATTACTACTTTTTGCATACATTAACTTAATACTTAATCCATCCTGACCATCAGAACCGTTTGCTCCATCTTGTCCATTGGTTCCATCCTTACCGTCTTTTCCGTCTTTACCATCTGCTCCTTTAGGTAGTCCAAAACTAAATTTGAATATATCTCTCTCTAAAACTACATTAGCATTAGCCTGAGTAGTTGAAGAGACATTTACTACTTCTGCATCAAAATTAGGAATTTCTCCGCCGCCAGAAATAGTTTTCCATTCAGTATCATAATCAGTATTAGATTTTTTAACTAGAGCTTGCCCAGTAGTACCTCCTGGAATAATACCTGCTCCAGGATCTCCCTTATCACCTTTAGGACCAGTAACTGAATCACCTTTGTCACCCTTATCGCCTTTTACTCCTTTTCCATTTGTTCCCATGACAAATTTCCAAAAGATATTTGGATGAATGCCAACAATAATATCATTTTCAATTATAGGTACAGGCTCATTGGATTCTGATGAAATATGACTTCGTGTACAATACAATAAGCACCCTTTATATGATACAAAATCAATAATGTTTTCATCATTGAAATATCGTGTATTAAGATCCCATGTAGACATCTTAAAAGAAGTTCCTGTATAAAAATCACGAGAACTTCTTAATTTATAGTATTCATCTGAAAGAGCCTTCTCCATAAAAGGATCTTTATTATATTTCTTCATAGTATTGTATTATTTTAATTATTTCATCATTAGAAGGATTTCCATTCTCGATATAATCAATGGCATTAACTAATTCATTCATTGTAAATAATGTTTTAGTATTAAATTCGTAGCCAATGTTTAAATTTAACAATTCATTCGAGAATAACCTATATAGTGTATTATATAGAATTTCCACAGCCGCAATCGTTATTAGAATTATTTAATAAATCTCCGCATAATGAATCACAAGAAGACATACTATCTAACACTCTCTGAGCCTCAGTTAAATTCCCTATATCCTTTAAATAGTCAAAAACATACATTGCACTTAAAAGAAAATCCCTTCTATTTCTCAGAGTATTGTCTGTGTCGCATTTATCATAACTACAATGTTTGCAGTTAATAAGTAATAATTGCCGTTGTAAATATACTAAACATCTTTGCAGTTTACAAACACTGAATATCTTTTTTACAGGGCAATAGAAAGTTTGTGATGCACCATTATTGTGAACTATTTTGTATGCATCTATATAGTTATCGATTACAATACTGTTTTTTAGCACCTCTTCATATGAATGCTCATCATCATCTTCAAACTTGCATTTATATAAAGTTTTTCCATCAAAAAATAGTTCATTACTAAGGTTATTATAGGTAGTTTCTCCTATTTTAAAATAATCTAAAGTAGGAATTACTAATTTATAGTAACAGTAAGTGCCATCTTTGTCAAGAATAAATTCTGAAGAAAATCTTGAAAGTAATTGACCTCTCTTGACTACTTCTCTTCTCACCCTGATTGTCCTATCAATGGGAACTCCAGTTTCATTATAACTTAGGAAGTCTAACATGATAAAGTTTATCATGTCATCTCCTAAGCTATAATAATCACTGTTATCAATTGCAATTAACTTACAATCAGGTCTGACAATCGTCTGAATAATTAAGCGTTTATCCATTATTCAACTTGTTTTATTTTATCATTATAAGGATTGTTGTCGAACATTTGTGCAACTTGAGCTTGCAATTGTTGTTTTTTAACCTCAATAGATTGATCCTGAAAATCTTTATCATTCTTAATCTTTTCATGGTCAAGAGCAACTCTCTGTTGTTCAATTTCAATCTTAGCTTGCTCCATTTGGCTAGCTTGATTTTGTAATTGAGATAACTGAGACTGCAGTTCTTTATTTTGTTTCAATAGCTCTTGTGCTTGTTGTTCTGTTTGTTGTAACTGCTGTTGAAGTTGCTGAACAATAGATTCCTCTTCTTTCTTCATCTTCATTGACTGCTCAACATAACGTTTAAGTTCAGTCATATTTTTTGCAGCTACAATATTAACAATCATTTCGGGATCAGAATAACCTGCTTTAACTAACTCTGTACTTAAAGCCTTTATAGTTTCTTTATCCTTAAATGTTGCTGTACTATCCTCAATATGGACATCAAAGTCTGTTACAGTGTAATGTTCAGGAAGTGCTGAGAATATCTGAGAATATCGATCTCCCAAAATAATAACTCCCTGTAGGCCATTTGGATATACTAATTTAGCAAGATTAAGTAAATCATAGTTTACTTCTTTATAGACAGTATCCATGCAATCAAAATACTGCTTAGTTAAAAGACCAGAAGTTGTAACTCCTAATTTAACATTACTAACAGCATCTCGTTGTTCATATTGTGCAAGCATTTCTGGAAGTACCCCTGTGATAGAGGAGGCTTGCTGTTCAATAGATTGAATGGCTAATTGTATAGCCTGAATACTTTGTGCTTTAACAGTATCGTCAAATCCATTGAATATTGTATTTAATGGTTGCCCATCTTGAGAAGAGTCAAGAATTCCAACACCATTTTTCTTATAAGCTAACCATTTTCGGATTCTCTCTGGCAGGCTAACACCAAGAGCAGTTGGAAGGTTAGCTAAGTCTAACCAATCACCCACTGTGCCAGAAGAAGCAATTAAGTTATCCCTATAAAAAAGTAATAGGTCATATTTATCTTGGAGATTCATAGTATTTAGTACTAAACTAAAAGGATCTCCATTATGATCCAAGAAAAACATTCCATTTACAGATAACCTACATTTACTTGGATAGTCAGAAGATCTTACTACATTTTCTACTTCTCCTCTAGTAATGTAAATCTCATTTCCAATTTTAACTCCTTCATGTCTTGTTAAATATCCAGTTTTTTCATCTACTTCAAGCCACTCCACCTCATAAACTGTAATTAAATGAGGATTATAATTTGATAATAGAGCCTCATCTCCTGGCATTGCAGGGTATGCTTCAAGACCCCCTAAAATACCTGGAGTTAAGTCAGGTCTAGGTAATCCATCAGGGGGAATAGCAGAGGTTCTTACTAAATAGGTTGTTGTTCTAACATCCCCCATTTTTGGAGCCTCTTTTAGTTTAGCCACCGCCTCAGTAGTTAATTCACTGCGGTATTCATTCAAAATCATTTCTCTTGTCATCATCTTACGAATAACTGCTCGTCTAGAATCTGCAAGATAAGGAGAATTTGGATTTCTTTCTATAAATGTATTTAAAGTATTTAAAGTTTCAAAATTAATATTTTCTCCACTTTCAGTAGGCCTTGTTCTGTAATAACAAGTTCCACTGATAAGCAGATCTGTAAATAAGATTCTCATCTTATTTTTCATATTAATATTCCTTGATTGCTTTAAATAGCGCAATATATTTTGAGCAGCTATTTCATAGTCTGAAATAAATGTTCTATCTAAATTATCCTGAATAGTTTTTAGTTCCTTTTCTATAAAAGGATCATTGACAACCTCTTTATTATCTAATAACATAGAAATTATATTATTTTGTAAATATTGATGTAACTTTTCATATAATGTTTGATCAATCTTTAATTGCTTTTCTCGCATTATATTTGTTACTGTCAACGAGTCCTTACAGGAAATTTTTAAATCTGGTTCTAACTCAAGATACTTTCCAACTAAAACATCAATATGTTTTTTAATTAGTGGAGTGAAGTTTACTGCTGTTGGAGTACCTACTCCATAATTAAATTCAAGACTTTTAAATTGATCAGCATCTCGATGACAATGATAGTACTGATAGGCCTTTCTTAACCTAACTTTTTCATATACTAATTCATTAATAGCATCATCTATTAATTGGATTTCTGTCTTGTTCATTCTAGTACAATATAATAAGTATCATCGTTACCAGTATCTACCATCATTCCTTTGTAATACTTAGCACGATCGATTTGTCGTTGTCTTAAATCTCTTAGTAAGTAATCAAGAAAACCATCTTCACTTCCTTGATAAGAAAAATACATTGGAGCTTCATGTTGATTTAAATCCAGCTTTAAAGTATAAGAATCCTCATCATGCAATATATCTAAATTACCAATATATTCAGAGCATAAAGCTTCCCTTATCACATTTCGTATTTTATCTTCTAAATTATTCATCACCAATAACTCCAAATTGTTTATAACCTTTTGAGTTAATAAATCATCCAAAATCTTTCCATTCTTTTTCTACACTATGTGCAGGCTTTGGATTAAAGCCCATTAGTTCCTCATCAGCAATTTCTGCCATACTCATAGCTGCAACAATATCATATTTTCTCTTATTTTCATAAGAATAGTTTAATAGTTGTTCCAGAATCATATCAGAATCTATTGTATAACAATAATCGTTTACATAAGTATTAATAAGTTCCAATCCATGCTTGATAATAGTTTCTGTAGCAGGGACTCCAATCATTTGTGAATTACCTCTCTTAATATCACTTAGACTAGATTTTGGACGCTTCATAAAAAGATTATCTTTTTTCTTACTTTTAAAATAGGTCAATATACTGATTTTAGTGTGCTCAAGTAATGCTTTACAATTATATCAAGTTAATAACTTCATTGCATTATCATACGCAAATCTAATATCTCTTGGCCTTTCTTTATACACAGCTACATATTTCGGTTCTTTTAAACCATAAGCTCTACGTTTTATTACAATACAAAAGTCTGATACATCTTTTTGAGTTGCAGAGTCTTCTGTACCTTGGTCAATAGAGTCAATGCCAGCTACATATAAATTTTTATAAGGGTCTTTATCATCAAGCATTGGTTCTTCATAAATAAGAATATTACTATCCACTTTATCATAGACCTTTACTTTATTTAAAGTTTCATCCCCTTCACTCTTATCCCAAAGAAGTGCTACACGTCTGGGTTTAACTCCCATTTTATGTATTCTAATTTGAGTAATTCTATCTGAAATAGCAATAGCATCAAAGATATTATCACCCTGCCTTAATAAAGCTTCTGCTGGGGTAAAACAATACTCTGAACAATATTCAAGAAGGCTCTTTCCACTTTTAGCAGCTCTTTGCTCTTCATAATATTTCTTTGCTTTTTCTATATTTGTAACTCCTCTATGATCTGTATACTCAGATCCCAACATAAATGTATAGGCAGGAATAAAAAATCCTGTATATTGAACAGTTCCATCTGAGGAGTAGAAGTTCTTATAAGGTAAGACATTATTAGCTTTAGGATCACTAAATATCTCAGATAATCCTGTTAATGAAGGGCCTTGGTCGCCACCAGTTCCCCAACCAATCTTAATGCCTCTACGTACACCGCCAATTTCAACAAGGGCAGTTCCCTGTGTTCAAGATGTTCTAGATACTGGATTAGAACCAAACTCTTCAAACATCAGTCTATCACAACGAGCACCACGAACCTTACGAGGATTATCTGCAGGAATGCCCTCAATCTCAGCCATACGACCAGATTCAACACCCTCTTTATCAAGCTTTGATGCACGCTTTTGTTTAATATTATCAATTTTCTGACGTACACGCTTCATACCTCCGTCAGTGTTGTTGCTTAACCAGTTTAACTGATATCAACATTTAGTAAGTACATCATCCACATAACTCTCTAAAGATGCTGTATATACTGTTCTAAAGTTTCTTGTGGTAATAAAGGGCCGTACTCCCAAACATGCTCCAATTTCTGAGAAGCCAACTGCACGAGCTTTAAGAGCAACTACGTCCTTTTTTAAATACTCACAAAGTTCTACATAATGAAAGAATTCGTATTGTTTAGATGTAAAGAAGGGGAAGGACTCTTCTGAACCAGCTCCAGCTTTCTTTTTATCGTTAATAATACCCATTCTATAGAAGTTTAAGAAGAAATAATGATCTCCTGTAACCCTATATTTCCCTACTGTATAACCTTCAACACAACGCCTTATCTGTTCTCTTCAAAAGTCCACATAAGGTTTGCCTCCTTTTTTATGTGCAGTGTATCTTCCAGTTCTCTGATATACCTGCCCAACTTCTATAAAAGGAGTGGGATCAAAATCTAATCCTTCAGTCTCATTAATAGGTCTATATCCTGTTATTTCATAAGACAATTCTGGATCAAAATAATGAATCTCATCTTCTAATATTACATCTCATAACCCTTCAGTCCTTTTCTTATGTACTTCTACTTTATCTTCATAATAATATGGGGACTCTTCAGTTTCTTCATCTATAGTTGAAGCAAGCAACTCCTTCCTTAACTCTTCCTCAGTTTTTTCTGTGAAGGTCGGAAGTCTGTCAACTCTCTTACGTAATTCGTCTTTCTTTTTCTTTGATCTTAGTTCAGCCATACTTTATTTATTAAGGATTTAATCATCAAGTCCGATCTCTACATCTCCTCTATAACGAGTATTTGTAGATTCCTGATCTTTCTTGTAGTCATTCTCCAATTCACGTAAGTAATCATTCATCTTTTTAATCTGCCCAATACTTTCAAGAACCTTTTTAGGATCATTTAAGTATTTTCCATTTCCATCCACATCAGTGAATTCAATATTGTCTAAAAATACTCGCATTTTTTCTAATGTCCTAAATGCGGTTTTAATCAAACTAAGAATTCTGGATGAGTCTTTAATCTCCATATATTTCCGACATGCTGCTCTAAAATCAGGATCTTCCCACTCTTTGTCAGTTAGTTCACTATCCTTCATAGCTTGCTCATGTCTTTCTTGTTCTATATACTCTAAATAGGGAGATTTAAAATCCAACATTAAGAATATATATTTAAATTCTCTCCATGCCCTCAATCTATTAATACCAGTAGGATCTTCTTTACATTTATTCCTACTGGTATCATAGAGTGTTGCAAATTCCTTAACTAACAGTATCTCATACTCATTTAGAGTAATTGCTCCTGTAGAGTTATCATAAAGGAAAAAATCAACCATTATTTCACTTTCTTGAATTTATCTATAATAGTAGCTTTTCTTAGTTCCTCTCATTTTAAAGGTTTTTTCTCTTGAACCTCACCACCATTATTATATCTTGGGGTACTGTATCCAGCTATACTATCAATAGCTCTATTAATCTGATCAAATGGAGAAGTTCCTGTAACAAACTTTCTAATAGATCTTCCTAAAGAATTACTGTAAAATTTCCCATTTTTAGATACTAAAGTATCTGTAGAGAAAGGATAAAATGTACTTCTTGTATAGATAGGACCTCCAGGTAAAGCATGATATGTTGAATCAGATCTGAATTCTTGTTCAGCTAATCTATCAGAGGCTCTTTGAGCAGCCCTCTCTTTAAAATAACCTTCTCTATATCCAGCATTTCGTCCATCAATGTCTTTGTATCCTCCTTCTCCATCACTATGAATTGGACCTTTAGGGGTATTTATAGTTTTCTTTCCTCCATTTTTAAACTTAGTAACTAAGTAGTTAAGCTTTCCTCCCTTCTTAAACATTCCAGTTTCCTCTGGCTGAATTGCAGCATTTTCAGATTTAAATTCCTGAATAAGTGCTTCTAGTTGCTTTTGTCCTTCTGGAGTTTTAGAAAGCTTATTTAAAGTCATTGCTATCTCTTCTGGAGATTTATTTTGCAGCTCCTTTACACGTGTCGGAATCCATTTTATGAATTCCATTAATTGAGTTTCGTCCATGATGTTTCTTAGTATTTTCTATAATGATTCCTTTCTTTTTTAGTTCTACCCATAGCTTAATATGTTCTTCTATAGTTTCTCCTAAACATTCAGGAATATCCGCTAAATCAACCCATGTCAAAAGATTATTTCCATCCTGCAGTTCAATAAATTCAGCAGAGGTGCAATCTACATGGTCTATATTTCCTAGTCTATTAAAATATACTTTCATTATTTTACCCTTTCAAGATCTTTAGAAGAAAAAATTTCCTCACAAAGATCACCATTTACATTAAACCATCTACATTTAATTCCTTTAAAAGAATTTACTGTTTCATCATTGTGTTTATATGACCTTGTCACTTTTTCCACAACATACATCACTGGAATATTACTTAGTTTACGATGTCTAACTCTAACTAAGTCTCCAGGATTGTAAAATATTTTTTCAATTTCACTAATCATTGTCTACAATTCTACATATTACATTTTGTTCACTAATTGCCCAATATCCTCTGCGATCAAAAGGAACTGGAGCGGCACCAACATTCCTTATATAAATATCATCACCTTCTTTGACATATTTACATTCTGGGCCAACTGATACAACATGACAGCAAATAACTCCCATTTCATCTTGCTCCATTTCCCCAGCATCGTTTATATGAAAAGAATCTACATCTAAAAGTAGTCCAGCGTCAGACTTATATTTACGATAAGGGTTTTTATTATACTTTGTAAAAATAACTGTAAATCCTGTTGCTTGAACTTTCTTGTTTTCTGTAGATTTTAATCCTTTATTTGCTTCCATTACTGCAGCAGCTGCAGCTAATTTCTCCATTTCAATTTGATCTTTTAGTTCAGCAGAACTAATTCCAGAAAGATTTTTACTTAATTGTGCTCCATAACCACTCATACCAGTGGCATCATTTCCATTTAAAATTAAATTACTCATAATTTTTACCATTTTCCTATAATACATTTACCGTGAATTAATCTAGTCTTAGCAGATAATCTGCAGGAACAGCCACGAACATAACCATCTTTTTTATATGCTGATGTTTTCCCTTCTTTATTTATATAAAGCTTAGGGTTACATATTGGGCCAACAGGGGTTTCTTTATATAATGGACATTCTTTGCATATTTTCATTCTTTCCTCATATAACCCCTCATTAGCATTAAACATCTCATTTACATGTCCATCTATAATATCAAATATACTTCCCATATTTAAAATACAATAGGACGATCTCTATCAAGTACAGTCGTCTGTTTTAAAAGCTTTTTATAATGCTTTAACATTCTCTCTACATCATTTTTAAGATAATCTACAGTATATTCTGTAATTTTATCATCGTGATCAATGTGTATTAGCATTAATTTTTTAATATTTAATTCTGGCTTAATTTGCTGAAGTAAATATGCATATGTTGATAATTGCAGCGAATAATGATAAAAATTACAATCCTCTATATTATTTAAAGGGTACTTCATCATTATTCTACTAAACTTATTCTTATCAAAGTAAGAATGTTTCTTAATCTCCTTATTGGTTTTATAGTCTGCAATTATTATATCATTTCCATCTTTAATTAGTAAATCTATTTGTCCAGCAACTCGTAATATTCCATCGGAAGATTTTAAGCTAACTAAAAATTCTGGGTATACTCCTTTTTCTAAATCAAGTTCGTAATATCCTTTTTTACAAGTAAAAACTCCTCCTAAACCAAACTTTTTTAAATCTTGCTTCTCTGAAGTATAATACATCTCTTCAAAATTAGAGTGTATTTTTGTACCTCTTTCACAAGATTTATTTCTCTCATCATCATATCCTTTTTGTATTTCTTTTCTTGTCTTATCAAAGATAATCGGATCAAGATGAAGTTTTTCAATCATATCATCTGTCCACCTCTTTGTAGCTAATAAAGTTTCTTTAAGTACATGAAAAGTTTCTTCCGACATTAACTTCTCGCAAGTTTTATAGGAAGACCAAAAAAATACATCAAAAGGATTCTCATATTTGCCAATTAAAGTAGTAACAGAAACATATTTTTGTTGATCTGTTTTGTCTATATATACATGAGCTTCATCAGAGTATACTACATCCTTTGTCTCTTTGTCTACTTTAAGGCCATTTACATATTTTTCCTTAACATTTTTTAATTTAGGCATATTGCTTCTCGAAATTGATTGATGTCAACTTCTTTCAAAGAAGTTAACGATAATAGTATTTGAACCCTTCTTCTCACCTCAAGCATATAATCTTTTATTTGTTCTTGAGTAAGTTTGGGGGAATTTTCAAAAGAATAACCAAGTATTCCCATAAATTGATTAGCAGAATTTTTTCTTGGAATTTCAACAGCTACTAAGAAATGTGTGCCGTTGATATTAATCATTTGAGCTAACTTAGAATCTATTTGGGATAATTCATCTGAACCCCCATAAAAATATCTGCGTTTGTCCAAATAATTGAAGAAAGGGAAAATACTGGTTGGCATATCTTTGTATTGCCAATATACTGCTTGATCTAATGAGGGTTTTCTACATCTTTCATAAGTCATATCTACGTAATAAAAACCTAATCCGCTACCATTTGCTTTTCCATTGTGCCCTTCCATAATAAAAGCCCTATCACATCCTATATCCCGTATAGAATTATCTAATAATTCATTAATAACAGGATTAACATGCCTGCGAATTTCTTCGCTTGTAGCATGCTTTTCCTTCTCAATTGCATGAACCCATTCAATAATGTTTTTAATAGTTTCTTTTGGATTGAAGGTAATGTTCACAGTAAATGCAAATAAAATTATTAAAATACATGACTTAATAATATTTAAAAACCCATAGTTCTTCAAAAACTCCAGAATTTTCTCAATCCATTGAAGGAAATTTTCCATAATTTATTGAATAATATGTTTTATGTGAAACTATTTGTTCGTTGCAAATATAATTATTATTTTTGTAAAAGCAAAACAAAGATATATATTTAACTATAAATACATTTAGAATAAAATGAGTAAGTATAACAACGAGATTTTAGATAGTATCTACGAGAGATACTCTAAATTCAATAACGAAAACACTCTAAGTCTTAAGGAAAGTAAGGATGAGTATGTATTAATGATGAAGAAAGGAGCTAAGATCCACATCAAAAAAGAAAATAGAGGAAAATTTAGTGCTAGTGCAAAACGGGCAGGAGAAGGTGTTCAAGAGCATGCTCATAAAGTAATGAATGATCCGAACGCTACAACATTGCAAAAGAAAAGAGCTAATTTTGCTATACAGGCCAAAAAATGGCATAAGAAATAAAAACAAATAGTAATGAAAGAGTTCTTCCTAAAGATGTTTACTGCTCATTCAGGGTTGAGTAGTAAAAGAGTATGTGGATTTTTTGGATGACTAGTTTGCCTATTTATATGTGTTTATTGTACCATCATGGTAATTCCAGCTCCAGAAGTTGTAGAATTATTATTCATATGCAGCACATCTTTATTAGGAATAGATAGTATTACAGGAATCTGACATAAAAATATAAATAAATAAATGAAAACATATAAGATATGATACGTATTAGGCTTGTTATTTATGGGATTATTTTTCCTTAGCACATTATCTACAGGAACTCCATTATATGTCTTAATAAGCCTAATATGTTTTTTAATTAGTGCAAAATATTATAAAGAATAATGATTAAACAATTTATAAGCCAAAATGTTTGGGGGGGGGGTTAACTTCAAAATTAATTTTCAAGGAAATATTTTAGCAGTTAAATATGGAACTGAATTAGAATTCTATGTTGGAAGTACTACCACTCCATATAAAGTTAAACAATGGGTTGAGGCATTAACTACAAATACTCTTATACTCCCTTCATGATATGTTAATGATCCTAATGGTTGAGGCTTTATTTTACATATTGTAAGTAGGGAACTTGCATTAGATATGCCTAGAAAATATTATTTTAAAGTATATGTAGATGGAACATATATAGGAGACACTACTGCAGATAGTATTAATGGCGGGTTGTCTTTTGCAGGAATACATTCAGGTTCATGTAAAACAATTGAACTTGTATGAACTATACTTCCTACAAATATTATATCACTTAGATATGACAAATATACTCTAGGAACTTGAACAATGAGTACTAGTGTGTTAGCTAAATACCCATTAGCTTCCGATTTAAGCTTAAGTGTAAGATATAGTGAAGGAGAAGGTACCAGTCCTATAGCTACATGGTCTATGTCAAAAGGTTCCACGAGTTTACAGAACAAAACCATTGCATTATTTGGAAAATCTCCAAAATGTTTAATAATTAATCCATTACCAGCATATGATAGTACATGTGTTTATGCTCATAATCCGTATTCAAACTATGTATGTTTTAATATAGATGATTGTCCAATGTATAAGGATGATCTTGGACATGAAACATGAATGGATGTTGCAACAGCATTATGGGGAGGTGTAAGCACAAAGAATGGATGGCCTGATATAACTATGACTACAGAAAATGATGAGATGGCCCCACTTAAATATCTATCAGATGATGCAAAAACTTTACTGTTTATGTGGGGTCCAGAAAGTATGATTTCGATTAAGCAAATAAAAACTTTAATGTGGGAAGATACAAAATATCCTGGAGGTACCCAATATATTTATTACTACCCAGATTATCCTGGAACAGAATTAGGAGAAGAAATTGTAAATAAAGGAATCTTCTTATCCTTAGATCTAAATAAAGCAACTATGGAACCTGCTAAATGAAGAGGACCAATAGATTAAACAAAAAAGGAACCCAATTGGGTTCCTTTTGTTTTAAGTTCTCATTTCTACACTAAATACTTCGAAATTAATCTCTACATTTTCTCATTTTGGAAGACTGACTGCAGTTACAAATCCTCATGAAGAAGTCATAACTAGTTGACAATCAACATCATTGTGTGTTTCTGTTTCATTTGTATCTATATTTCTTATTGTAACATTAACTCTTCCTATATTATCCATATCATGTATTTCGATTCCATCTACTTTTATTCCACATATTGCAGTAAATGTAAAATAAGTTAATTGAGGTTTTAATGATATGGGGCTTCCCATTTCTTTTACTAAAGAGTAATGCGCATTTTGTCCTCAAGGTTGATGACTTGTATATACTTGTGGTGGATAAGATACAGGTGTAAAATCAGAGTACGTTCCTTCATCTAATGTCAATTCTTCAGAAATAGTTATTCCACTATCTTGCGATAATAAACATAATTTTGCCTCCTGTGTGTTTGGAACCGCAATTAAAGTTCCTGTACCTCCTTCAGTTCTTTGGGCTCCAAAATCATTTACATATACCTCTATAGATTTATATTGAAATGAACCCCCCCCCCCCATTTTATTTTGGGAAATAAATAATTTATTCATATTATGTTGTTATAAAATCAGTTCCTTTACATATACATATCCACATTATGTACAAGTGTATTTCTTTGATAAATTTTAATCATGAGTTAAATATAATGTTCCTAAATTGATGAATTCTCCACTTTCTCCGCCAAGGAATACTTCTAATTTTAATGTTTGTGCTATAGAACTAGACACGGGAGAATAGATATTAAAATTACAATAATAGGGATCATTATGGCTTCCAGAGCAATAAAGTATTGAACCATCATTAATAATTGACTTCCCATCTTCAGTAGACTCTCAGGAGAATGTTCCTTCATTTCCTCCAGTATAACGTAACTCTAAATAATCAGGATCTTTTACAGGTCAAATTCGAAAATGCATTGGTTCTCCAGGTTGATGACCTGCATCGCTCGTATTATATCTTACAACATTTTTAAATGGATATGCATCTTCTCAATGACTTCCCTCAGCATTATACAATTGAATTGAATAAGGAGATGTTTCTTTTCCTATATTTTGTGATATAAAAGGTTTTCTCATATATTAATATCTTTTAGGTACACCTCCAGATCTATCTGCGAGCCTTTCAGTGTAAAATCAGTAATAACTTCTTTTAGAATATGGAGTATGGATCATAGCTCATATAATACTTGGCAATCCAATTACAAGTAAATATAATGGTCCTAAATATAATGACCATCTTGTATGTCCCCATTCATGTTCTTTAATGAAGTTTCTATTGTTTTTCCAACTTGATTCTCCCATTAAGATATATAATCCTAATGAAATACCTCCAGGAAAGTTTCCTGCATAAATTGGAATTTCTTTAAATGTCTCTTTACGTTCGACATTGTAACATTTGGTTAAGATAAGGCCTAGGAGACACTGTGGGAACTCCCAGATCCATCTTAACAGTTTAATATATCATTTCATAAATTTAAATATTTTTATGATCATTTAGTTAATGTAACACGAGGAAGTGGAAGTCACTCTTGAGGACCGTGCAAACCATATGAATCCTGGATTTCTCTTATAGTCAAATATTTTGTACTTCCTGGCACTGTTTGTGAACTTGCAGATCCTTTAATAAATGTATATAATTCTAATTCATCTACTTTATATTGCATCATATCTTCCCAGGGAACATATACTTTAATAAAAGCTCCTGTAGGTGTTATTTCTGCTAGTTTTTCATATAGGTTGTTTCCATGTGAATCTGTAGTTAAAATAATTTCTACTTTATCTATTTGAGGTGAGTATGTTCCAACTAACTGTATTTGAAATATTACCCCCGTGGTATTTAGTTTTTGGGAAAGTATTTATCTTTAATAAATTTAGCATACCATCCAGTAGCTACTCCGCCAATAAATGATATAGCCATTAATAGTGTTTTCCAGAAGCCTAAAGCTTGGAAAATACCAATGCCTCCAATTAATACACCAAGTATAATTGCAGCAATGATTAATTTGTGTTTAAGAGAAAGTTTCATATTATTTATATGTTAAGTTACTATAAGTTGTTCCGTTTTCAGAAACAATATAATTTTTCTGAGTTTTATATAACGGTAATATCTCATCCTTACAATAAATAAAAGCATAGGCTTTATCATAAAAAGGATGGTCTTTCATTTTATCTTCAAATTCTTTCGGAGAACGATCTTTTGTAACTAAAGTATAAGAGTCTCCTAAACTAAAATTCATTTCTAAACCGTCATTTGTAATTTTTCTTAATGCAAACATAAATGTATATATTTATAAATTATTTTAAACTAGGTATGTAACGCAGAGTTCTTTTTAGGAACTCATGCTACATCATTTAGTAATCTCTGTATAGTAGAATCATCAAGCCTTTCGAAAAGTTCTTCAGGCCCTTTGTAAAGATTCATGTCTATAGCTTTTTCTATGGGTTCAATTTTCTTAGGAATAGTTGGATTGTTTATATTACTTTTATAGAACTGATTCTCTGTTCTAATTAAATAATCACCTGTATGGTTCTTATTTCTAAGTTCCTGAACCTCTTCTAAGGTATATTCATGATTTGGATCTAAGTTATTATTAAATCTTAATTCCATTAATCTGGAATAAATTTCTGAAGGCTTATCCAAATAATCATCATACATTATTCCTGGTTTTAATCCTCATCTATCAATAATTTCTTTAACTTTGGCAATCTGTTCATAAGGTCTAGATGCATGAGTTCATTCATGAACTTCTGTACTCTTACTATTATCAGAAGTGGTTATAGTTTTCTCTTTATGATTAGTCAGTCCTGTAATTTTGCCTGGGAGTTTTCCTCTTTTAAAAGAGTATTTACTCATAGATGCAGATTGTCTAAAATAAGGATTTTCTATTAATCCAGGTATTGCCAATCATCCTGAATAAACAGAATTATTTTTAAGTTTATCCTTCCTCTGTGAAAGCCAATTATCAACTCATTTTCGAGTATCTGCCCCATCTTGAGCTTTAATAATTCCTCCATTACGTTCTGATACTACCTCATTTCCAAGAACACCTGCTCCAAGTATCGCAGGGACTCTTCTAAATAGTTTCAAAATGATATCCTTATTCTCTTTCCAGAAGGTTTCTTTAGCTTGTAAAGCATTAGAGCTTGTAGTTGGATAAAACATATTAGCATCCCAACCTATATCAAAGATTTTTCTAGCTTCTGCTTCAGTTAATTCTGTAAAAGAAGATCTAATTCCAGCTTCTGCTTTGTAACTCATAATTTTGGAATAGATATCTTTAGCACTATTTTCCTGAGTCATTGCAGATAAGAATTTCTTTGGAAACAATTCTTTCTCTGTATAAGATAATCCTCTTAATCCAAAATCATCTTTAGTTCCAACTAATTCTTGAAGAAGCTGCTTTGATGCAGCCTTCTCTCCTGAACGTAAAGGATTTTGTGCTGCAGGATTTATTTCAAGAATTGTTTCTCCAGTCTTTGCATCTTTAAAGAATGCATAGTCATGTTTTGGATTCCCCAATCTAACTTTAGAAATTTGTTTAGGAACCTCTAATCTTTCAGCTGCAGGAATACTTCCTTTATGAGCATTTCTTAACCATTTTAAAGCACCATGAAAATATTTAGATAAATCATTTCCATAATGTTTATAAATTAAGTTAACCCCTTCTTCTGCAGCTTTTACTGTATTTTTAGCAACTTCAGATGTACCCACTACTCCAGGCAGAACAGCTAGTCTGGCCGAATCTTCATCTTCTGTTGCTGAGTAATGGAATAAACCGTAAGGAGTAAATCCTGCTATAATATCAGCTGGAGCTGAATTTGCTCAACTACTTGAATTGTATGCAGTAGCAATATTGTCTCATTTCCTTCTAAGTCAAGATCTATTATCTGGCCTAATTTCTCCAGTCCCTCCTGCTTGAAATTTAAGAATTCCTCCATGCTTAGCAGAGGCTATTATTCTTTTTAAAGTATCTTCATACCTTGGGTCTGTTGCATAACCTCCTTTGGCCACTCTGTCTGCGAAACCAGCTATGTCTCCAGTAAAAGCCTTATATCTATTGTTATTAAGTAGAGAAATTTTATATTTTGCATAGTCTTCTAAAGAATCAAAATCTCTAAAACTATCATTAATATAAACATCTTTCCCATTAATAACTTCTCTTGTTCTTTTTACAGAGCCTTTTCCTTTAATACCTCCAAAATTGAATTTACCAGAAGGCTTAGTTCCTCAGGCAGATTCAAGTCCATCTTGTGCAACTAACGCTTTGGCATAGGCTGCATTTAAACCCATTTGAGAAAGGATTCTCTCATAAATAGGTAACATAGTAGCCTTAAATTCATTCTTACTTTTAAATGAAGATGAAGTAGTATTTGCACTAATTGTATATGTAGGTTTTGATTCTTTCTCGGCTCTAGGTTTTTCTTCTGAAGTTTCAATACTATCAATTATAGGGGAGGCAACAGTTTGAGGTCTTGGTTCTTCCCTTTCTTCAGTGTTGAATCTGGGTAAATAACCTTGGAGCTCATCTGGCTCTCTTGAAATTTTCCTATACCATGTTTTCATAATTACATTATTTGATCGCTACAAATATAGTTATAGTTCTATTTAAAACAAAATAAAAGCAGCCTTTTTATGAAGACTGCTTTTAAGAGGCTATGCTTTGAAAAAATAGATTTTATTTCCCTTAGTATTTCCTATATCAATATGTAATCATGTAATTTCTCCATTATTATCTCATTTTTCTACACGTATAGGATACTTAAGTTTATCTTGATTATTTTCGAGGATTTCTCGCATCTCTTTAGCGGTTAATTTAGCTGATATTAAATCAAAAGCTTGTCCTTTATAATGATAACCTGTAGGAGTTCCTACTCCACATCCAGGTTCTCTATAACCGCTGTAATTTCTAGAGCCTCCTGCAGCTCAATTGTTACATATAAGAGGGACATTTAGAATTTCTCTAACGTTCTCCAATGCTTCAAGAGCTTTTGGATCTAGAAATTTTATAGCATCATCTCCATATTGATTATATATTTTAGATGATACTAATTCTTTTACTTGAAAGTATTTATTTGCTTGCATCTTTAGTTATGTGTATCAAATTTATAGGTGTAGCTTGAATCTGGACTTAAAGTACAATATTTTCATACATTATGGAGTACTTGATATTGTACCTGTCTGAGATGCCTCCTGCTTAATTACAAGATCCTCCATTAAGAATGCAAATCCCCCCCGATTTTGAAAAAATGATTTGTTTTATCATATATTTTTAGTTTTTGCTAAGTTAGAAAAAATTTTGGGAAAATACAAGAAATTGTGTAGGTATTGTGAGGGAGAGGACAGTTATCTTTTTTGGCCCCCTCCCGTTTTGTTTGGAAAATTGAAAATTTTTTGAGACTAATTTTATGGAGTTATATTTATACAAATATCTGGGAATAATCCCAATAACAACAAAACTCTCAAAACAATGGCAAAAATCATTTCATCCGTCAAAATTGACGAAACGGCGATTTTCTTCACGTCGAACAGACCGACCGAAGGCACTAAAATCTTGTTTCTTTCGACCGAAGCCGCAAACGGCATTCTTACAGGTTACGACAAGAACGAGGACGGTGCGGCAGTGTACGCAAACGGCATTCGTTGCATCCTTTGCGACGAAGTGGGTTTGCGTCCTTACGTTATCCCCGTCAACGATTTTATGGCGCAAAGTACGGCGTTAATTAACAACAAATTCACGCCGCAGGACGGCCACACAATCACAAAACGCATCCGCACTTTTGGTACATCTGCTTTGCAGGAACTCGGCAATGCTTGTGCGGTTGCTGTTGTGGGTGCGACCTATCCCATGAAAGTCAAAAAGTTTACATCTGACGACACGTACAATTGGACGACGTTAGGAGTAGACGAAACAAAGGACACCTATAAATTGAAAGACGGCGTAATCACTTACGACAAGAAAACAATTACCCTTGAAGAGTGTGCCAAATTCTTCGAGGAACACCAGAAACGGCAGAACGACAGACTTAATAAATAGCAATCGAGGGAGTGAGAAATCACTCCCTTTTAATATCTTTAAAACCATGAAAGACATTATCGACGAACCTTTCGAGGATTTTTACGCAAATGCAGAAATTGCAGCGTTGAACGAGTGTGCAAACTCTCAAATCATTCAGTTTTAACCCCACAACAACGAAGAAAGGGCATTACGCCCTTTCTTTTTCTTATGAGGGTATGGAGTTATATTCCTACAAGTCTTTGGGCATCGTGGTATCATAGCCTCATATCATGTATATCCATTTAAAACAAAGCCCTTTTCCTGCCTAAAGTTGTAGACAATTTAAATTTAAGTTATAAAATGGCAAAAGTACCTGTTCTTAAAATTAAGCAAGAGAACTTCAATGGCATCATGGCCAATCAGGAGTTCGCAACGCTCCGCATCCAGAATCAGCTGGGTGATCGTTTCTTCATTCCGAAGCCTGAAATGCTCCTCGTCGTAGGTTCGTCGATTCCTGCACTCGATCGTGATGGCAACACCATCAAGGACGAGAAGGGCAACGAGACGTATCGTTCGGTAGGTCAGCATTTCCCCGCAGTTCGTATCGTCGACGGCAAGCCGACGGAAGTTGTCGAGCTGTATGTCGGTCAGCTCGTGAAGCTGGACATCAACCGCAAGCTGGTCTTCCCTGGCATCCTTTCGGATTCTCTCCGTAAGGGTTCGGATGACTTCAAGAAGGCCATCTGCGGGAAGGTTCTGGAGATCACCGAAGAAACCGAATGCGACGATCGCGTCTGGGATGCGAACAACGCTCGCTGGATGCGCGATCCCGAGGATGACACGAAGTTCGTGTCGCAGAAGAAGCGTGCCTTCAAGTTCGAACCGAAGGCTTCGGCACTGAACGCCGCAGATACCGACGAAGCATACAAGATGCTCGAACGGTATATCACCGAGATGTACTCGGAAATCGCTGAGACCGTTGAGAAATAGTCTCATCACTCTGAAAGGTAGATGTGATTGACCGTATGTAATTACTTATTACGGTAAATATCGCATCTACCTTTCAGAGATCCCAATTAAAGCATATACATATTGGGAACTAATTAAAACAAACATCAAGATTAACGGAGAGTTTTGTTACATATTGCTACGGGCGATGTAAAGCTGGCTATGTTAAAACTCTCCCCTTAATGCAGCTTTAGCGGTGACAAGCCCGTGTAAATGCAGAGTCAAGGGTTTTGTTGTTATAGGGAGAGGCGTGAGAAACCTCTCCCAAATACTTTTAAAATTATGGATACATTAGCACTTATTGGAGCTATTGCAGCGATTATAATCATTGCATACTTACTTCGAGATTTTCTCGACAAACCTTGTAAGTTTTAAGCTTATGAAAGACACAATAAAAGCAGCTATGAAAGCTGCATTGGCAGATATGGGAGTATCTCAAGATAAATATCAAGCTCTTGAATTTTCTGTAAAAAGTTTACAGGAGATTCGAGAGAATGATGTAGTCATTCATAAAGAAACAACAGTAGCAATTAAAATAGTTCAGTAATGAATAAAAATCTAAGAATCCTTAAATGGATTTATACGGAGGGTTTAAAAGAAAACCCGATGCCATATAAAGAGTTAGCTGAGCATTGTGGAGTATGTTCTGCCACAATTGCTTCTGTGGTTCGTAAGCTTGAGGCATTTGGAATTTTAAAGATTTCCGATAAAGGTAAAAGAAACGCCAAGTATAAGTGGATCAGCTCTGTGCAACCGAATGAAAGTTTGGCTATCAGAGTAGGTAGAACTAAACTTACTACTATGAATTTTACTGATTTTGAAGATTCTCGGCTTATTCAGGAATTGAAGAGTCGTGGGTATGTAATCTTCAAAGAAGTATAAAAATTGAAGAGTAAGGGAGAATTAATCTTCCTTACTCTTCAATTTTAAATTCAACCGTTGTAGTTTTTTCTTCTTTGAGTTTATTAATTTCTTTCATAGCTCATTGAAGTTGTTTCTTTAGTTGCTCAATGTCTTCAGTATTCTTTTCTACTTTCTCATTTACATAAAGAACAGCTTGGCAAACTTTAGCCATGTCTATGGCCAAAACAGGTTTGTTATATCCAGCTTCATCTCTTTCATAAGATGTGAGTTCAGTTATAATATTTAGTTCTTTCATTTCTCTAGTTCTTCGTTTAATTGTACTTACAGAAGTGTTCATTGATGTCGCAAGTTCTTCTTGTGATTTAGCAACATAAGCATATTCTGTTACAGGATCTTTATAAGCTTGAGCTAAGTAACCCATAATATATCCTTTTGTTTCAGGGGTTCATTCAGTTTTGGATAAGAATTTTAGAGTTATCCTTTCAAAATCTTCTGTAAGTTTAGTGAACTCATAAACATTAGAATATTTTTTTTTCCTTGTAACTTTAATTGCACTCTCTCTTTCTAAATTAGCAATGGCCTTTCTAATAGTTGGGAGTGAACATCCTGAATCTGCTTTAATAGTATCCATAGACGGCCAACATTTGAAAGTTTCTTTATTCATATACTTTCTGATATGTGCATAAATATATCAGTCAAGTGCTTTTAAGTTCCATTTCGATGGATGTGGAACTTGTACGTGCTGTTTATTTGTATAGTCCATATTATTTGTATTTTTCTTGCAACAAAGATAGAGAAATTTTCTCTAAAATTAAAAATTTTCTCTAAAAATTTTCTGTCTGAGGGTCAAATCTTTCGGTCTGAGGGTCAATTTTTGGGGTCAAATTTTTCGGTATAGGGATCAAATTTTATACACTAACTATATAACCAACTAAACTCGCGTAACTATATAATAGCGACCACCTTGCGGTGGGTCGCCGAGATGTCCAATTTGGATTTTCGACCTCAAACTTGAAAATATGTCAGAGTATTCTGCAACAAATATAACACAATCAGTACTTCCTAGTGATGATAAAAAGTATCCACTTAAAGAGAATTCTACTATAAATTGGAATATGGATATGTTAATGAGATATTTTGAGGGTGTGAAAAAGATGAAAGGTGCTAGAGGGGACAGTCAAATCCTTCCTTCCTCTCCAGAAACTTTCTCTCTTTCCTAAACTCAAAATTCATCTCTAATATCCTTCCACATGGTACTTATTCTCAATCCAAATACTAAAGAAGCTACAACTCTCAACCTTTCTGAATTTCAACTCTTCGTTGGAAATCGTCATCTCTCTATAAAAGATCTCTCTGGAGATCTCGTTATAGAAAACCTTCCAATTAATGAGAATAGAAACTCAAGAAAGCCTTTTCATGTTTCTACTCAACAATACAAATTACAAATATTCAAATAACTATGCCTGTAGAAATGATCATCATGATGATCGGACTTGGACTGGGGAGCCATTTCAGGGATGCTCTGGAAAAGTCAGGTAAAGAGACTTTTACCAAAGAAGATCTCATTCCGATCCATGCAAATGCAATCACAAGCTTCTGTGCGGATTTTCGGGACAAGAAAAAGGAAGAGGAGCAGAAATCCAAAGAGGCAGAGCTCTCGAAACTAGGAATTCTTCCTAAGTCTGGAATTTCGTAACATAAGGTAACAAAAATCCTATCATGACGATGTTAGGTTGTGGTAGTTTCACACATTATAAAGGAAACTGAGTGTTTAGCTCCACTAAACTTGAGCAAGAGGTTATCACATAAGACCCGTAGACTGATGAATTCTAGAAAAGTGAGTTGTGGTAGTTATGCCCATCTTGACGAAGATAAAAATAGCATTTGTGAACGGAAAAATTCGATTGCTTTGCAAGGTTGAAAACCCGTCCGTTCCTTTTTTTGAAGCTTTTTAAGTTTAACAATATCTAAAATTGTACACATGGAATACAAAGCAATTTCCAAAAAGACGATGCGATCGAAGGATTTCAAAGCCCTTAAGGCAAAGAAACCTGGATATCGTATGCACGTTGCAACCACCGAGGACAATACGAAAGAAGTACTCTTTCGTACACCGCGTGGATTCTTTCTTCAAGATTCCTCTGAACCTGCAATCGAAATCTCTGTAACGCAGGCTCAAGCCTTCTACGACACGTACGGCATCCGAGTTGAAACAGGCTGGTAGATATGACCAGAGAAGAGCTCAAAGAAAGAGTATCAAAACTCATTCAAACATTAGAGAACGTTGAGAGATCTCTTCAGTTTACAAATATCCCTGTACACGTTCTCACCAACTACATCAAAGAAGAAACAAACATCGACATCACAAAAAACTAAAAAGATTATGGCAAAGAAAGAAATCAAAAAGCAGACCATCGAAGAGATCCTCGCAGAGCACACTCCGACCTCCGACGCCGTCAAGAGTGCAGTCCAGCGTTACAACGAAGAGAAGAAGAAGAAGCAGGAACAGATCATCATCGATACCCTCGGCGCCGTCGACTGTATCGTCTCGGACCTCGTGGATAACCTTCGCAGGATCCGCGCAGAAGAGAAACGAGCTCAGCAGCGTATCCTCGACGTGACGGCGGCCAAGGAGGCCTACCTGGCAGATCCCGATCAGGAGGTTCTGGTCCAGGAGCTTCGTAAGGCAGGTGTCTGCTTTGCTCGTTACACCGAGTAACGGGAACTCGTCTAAGCGAGTCTAAATAGGTCTTTAAGCTTAGAGCGTCTCTGGTCTTTATGACCAGAGGGTAGATGATAGAAATTTAGAATCATAGAAATTTTAAATTTCTTATAAATTTATTATTATTATGTTGATATTAGCCCACCTAATTATTAAATGATATGGAAGAACTTTGAATTCGGAAATAGTTATAAAGGTGGGAATGGAGGATATGGGCCAGTTCCTTTGAGACAGTACCATATTCAAGTATGTTATCTAGTCAATAATATACTTCAGAGAAGGTTTTATACGCTCTGTTCCATTGTGCTATCAAGCCTTAACCCGACTTAAATTTAGTCTATGGGACTTTGATCGGTCCCATAGGCTCTTATGTGGTAGCGATTGCCGCGTTTTTCTTCAATTTTGTTCATAGTGTTATTACTCTCTTCGAAATTGCCACATTTTGCAAGATCTGAGGGTTTGGTTGCAATCCAAGAAGCAGAAGAAAGAAAATGGTTTTGTAAACTAAGTATTTCAAGCAACAACGTTGCTCGGTTCGTCTAGTTGGCCTAGGACGCAGGATTTTCATTCCTGAAATCATGGGTTCGAATCCCATACCGAGTACAATTTAAAATTAAATAAATGAAGTCTTTCCTCATAACGTATCTCTTCTACAATGAAGAAGGGATTCCGATTCAAAGTTCTCTTCCTGTTCTTGCTAAAGATGAATCTGATGCAAGAAATACTATGAAGTTACTCGCATTTGGGTGCATTGAAATCATATCAATTCAAAGAAATGGATAATGAAACTCTCGGAGGTTGCATGGGAGCAATCATTGGAATTGTTGTAATTATCGCTATTGCAGCCTTCTTTATGAGCATTTTCATTTATTTGCTCTGGCCTGTAGTGATTCCCGCAGTATTTCCCAAACTTGTAGCAGAAGGTTACATTGTAGGTAAACTTTCACCTGCGCTCTCTTTAGGAGTTGCTATACTTTGTGCAAGTCTCTTTAAGGGAACTAGTTACAAAAATTAAAATTATTGGTGGTTTCATCTAGTTGCGTTAGGATACCAGAGTCTCATTCTGGAAACAGAGGTTGGAGTCCTCTAATCACTACAAATGTTTAACAATATCACAAATTGTACTTATAACAAAAAATCTGTTCTCGAATCGCACTCCTTTTGAGAAGTGTTATCTCGTAGAAAACGTAAAACAGCTTTCGTTCATTCCTGGGAATCGTAATCTCAGAATGGCTCATGTCAAAAGCATTTTCAAAGCCTTCCTTAACGGAGAGTGGATTCCTCCCGTGTTTGTCACTCCCAAAGGAGAGGTACTGGATGGTCAGCATCGTATCGCAGCATTTCGTATGCTGAAGGAGAAATACCCTGACAGCAAAGCAGCTCTTCCTGTGATGGTTGTTAATGCAGACGAATCAGCTCTGTTGTCGGCAATCAAGTTTAATTCGGAACATGCCAATTGGGTGATTGAGGACTACATGAGAGCGCATCTGGAGAAAGGTATTCATGGGTATGAGCAGCTTCGTGACTTTTTGAAGGCTTACCCTGAATTCGAAATCAAAGCTGCAATCCAGCTTATCAAGGGTAAGCACTCTACGAAAGAGTTCAAAGAAGGAGCTCTGAAAATCTCTGACGAAGAGTACATGGAAGCTTCCAAAAAGGCTGCTGCTCTGTGTCTTATCTCAGTGAAACTCAACACCAAGGTTGTTTTCCGTCGGGATGTCGTGGTGGCATTCTACCGCGTATGGGATAAAATCTCCAATATCCAGACGTATGTCAAACGACTGAGTCTCTTCAAAATGCCGCTCACTGAACCCCGTAAGGAATGGGAGAGAGCGTACGAGGACTTACTGCGATAAGGCCTCTACAAGTTAATAAAGTTTTTACTTTATGCCTGCTACGGTTTACGCACGTGTGATTAAATAGAATTTATAAGGGAGCGAACGCTAATCGTATCGCCACGATCTTAAATCTATTATGAACGCAGGTCGGTGATGGTCACTATCTCAGCCTCGCCACAACGAAATACGCGCTGTCTGCTGTTGTTTTCTTTTTATACATAACTTAAATCAACTGGATTAAACCTTGAAGACGGGTAATCCAGAGAGGGAATTAAAGGCAATCCTTATAAATAAGCCTGTATTTTACTTCTGCCGTGGTGACGCAGATGAATAAGTGTTTGGTTGATTTAAGGTGAATCGTTTTCTTTGATTGTAGGTTCTTGTCGTAAGAAGTAACCTACGGGTTGTAGAGTTCGGGCTAACAAGCCCTTAAACCTACTTAACCAACTCTACAAGCTTTGTAAATTTAGTCACTTTACAAAGTGTAGCTCTACCTGCTGAGCGAGTCCTCTTACGGAGTTCGAGGAAGGATGCAGGATGACTTGCGCCAAGGTCCGAAGAATGTCTACTTCGTCGACACAGCAAGAGATCTTTACTTGAAGGCTCATACTTTCTTTGTTTGTCCAGGGAGTGTAAAGATTTTAATATTTATGTGGCCGATTAATTTATCTATATCTGTAGCCTGGCAAGCGTTGACAATGCAGATATTTTTTTAATTTGAAAATTATGATTGGAATATATATATTCTGGGGAGTGATGACTATCTTATCCTTTTCACTATGGTTCATTGCAAGAGCTGCGTGGATTCAGGATACTCCTGATAAAAATAAATGTTTTTGGGTTTGTTTAATAGGAACAATTCTTATACAATTTTTATTATTTGCAGCAGTAGATACCGTAAGACCTAAAACAACTCTTCCGACAGAGAAAGTAAAAATTATTATTAATAGTAATATTCCCAGAGACTCCATAGAATTAATAGTCAATTCCAATTATGAAGCATATAGTACTGATCTCCCATAATGGGGAAAATTCTTGGGAATCTTTCTCAACTAAAGAAGATGCTCTGCGTTATATGGATTACCTCAAAAATCAATATTACAATGACATCATTGTTATTTACGCTATAATTCCTTAAAAATGGGTGAACATCCTAAAACAGAAGAATTTACCACTCAAGAGTATTTTGAAACTCTTATTGGTATGCTCAATACTCCTATAGGGAGAAGAAAAAACTCTGAGGACGTCAATAAGTGTGTCCAAGCTCTGGCAAGCGCTCTTCAACAGGGGGCAAAGATCATTATTCCTACAAGATAATTTCTAATTAAATAAACAGTATGAAGGGTGGAAAACCTGGACTGAATGTCCGTCGCAAAGGTGCTCTTGCTCGCCTGGAAGCTACGTATGCAGCTTTCAAAAAAGCAGGAAAAGACAAGGAGAATCCGATTACGGGAAAAACTGTTCCCTACGATCAGGAACTCGCTCGTATGGAGCGTGAGATGGCAACTCTCAAATCTCGAATCTACAACTAAAGAGAAAACACATGGCAATTATCGGACAAGTACATCGTATTACTGAGAAACTCAGACTGGAAGCGATGAAAAAAGAAGCACGTCGGACTCGTCATTACATTCAGAAGATCGAGTTCTTCAACCTGAAAACGAAAAAGAAAGAGATTCGGAAGATCGAACATTTCAAGCCCAAGAAGAAAGAGGAAGAAACCGCAGCGTAAAGCTGCAGAGAGCTATAGTATTTATAGGTAAGTACACTACTCTAAGGAGTAGAGATAGAGGTTCAAATCCTCTTAGCTCTCCAAGACTTTTAAAATTTGTATAATGGAAAAAGTGACACAAAATGTACCTGATACAGGTTGGATAGATCCTGATGAATTCGTGAATGACCCTTGTATCGAAGCCATAGAGGATGAAGAACCTCTTAACATAGAATAATATGTACATAATAACTTTAATTTTAGGAATTGTAGGTGTCGTCCTTCTTGCTTTTGCAATCAGGGAAGATGAAGATGATCGAGCCTTCCCGTTGGGAATATTATCAGTAGTCTCTCTGATATGCTCAGTGATACTCTGGTGCTATACTGACACCAAGCATGAACGAGAACAACCCTTAACAACAATTTCAACTTTTGTTGAGGAGCATTCTCAATACCTCTCTCCAACTACAGTGAGAACTGTAAGTGCAGCACCTATTCGGGAAATGCCTGATGGATGTTTCGTATACAGTGTTATTCTGGTTGATCAGGACTCTATGTATACGTATTCTGCAGTTTTAGATCCTGAAAACATCGAGGTAGTTAATTTTATTCTCGAAGAATCTATTCCTCGACTCGAAAATCATCAAAATAAAAAATAAACAATGGCAAAAAATCGTCTTTTTGGTTGGATGTTCGTTGAGGACTCCAATAAAGAGTCTGAGACAGTTAAGCCTCGTACTTCACAGGAAGCATCTGCTCCTGCTACGGTTGCTGTTCCCAGTCCTGTCGTAACTTCTGTGCCTGCTCCCACAATTATGGCATCAGGAGATGTAGATACCAAACTGGTGGAACTCCTGGAGCGTAAGATCAACGAAGCAAATCTTCCTGGCCCTGACTATCTGGAACTTCTTCAGTCAGCGGAACAGATGAAGCAGTATATCCCTGATGAGACTACACGTCTCAAAGCTGCTTTCGGTTCCATTCAGGGCATGGATCCTCGGATGACGAAGGATGTCGTTCTGGCATCGATTGACACCTATCTGGGTGTGATTGAAGCTGAACGAGGAAAAGCAAAGCTTCGCATGGAGAAGCTCCGTAAGGAGACTGTCGAGGACAAGGCAGAGGAGTTGAAAGCAACGAATCTTCGTATCGAGCAGCTTCGTGAGGAACTGAAAACTCTCACGGACAAGTCGATTGATCTCAACTCAGAGATCCAGAAGAATACAGCTGAAACCGCTGCTTTCGAAGCTCGAACGAATGCAACCATCGACAAGGTTACGAATCGCCTGAGTGAGGACAAGGTCCGACTGGCACAAATTCTGTAAGTATGATGCTGCCTGAAGGTTCAAGTCTCTCTAACTGGGAAAAACCAGGAGGCAAAACTGGTATGGTAGTTTTGGGTTTGTTAGGTGCAGGAGGGTTGATGCTTTTTTATAAAGCTCTTCCTTTCCTGATTACCCTGGCATCCAATACACTGTACCTTGGACTGCTCCTGGGATTAATTGCAGGAATTATCTATCTCCTGTGTGATCCCAAGTTCAGGAAAATCTGCTCTGCCACTTACTTTATGTTAATGAGAAAGCTGACTGGATTGGTTATCGAAATCGATCCTATTGCTATCGTGGAACAACGTATCCGTGATATGCAGAAAAAGTCAGCTGACATTAAAAAGGTAATGGGAGATCTCAGAGGTTGTATCATTCGTTCTAAGAACGATATTCAGAACGATACAAGGGAAATGCGTAATTGCATGGATGAAGCACAAGTGTCTGAGCGTAATGGAAACATTGCAATGGCAACAATTCAGAAACGCCAAGCACTTCGTCTTAAAGAATCGTTGGATGATCAGTTACTTGCTCTTAAGAACTCAGAAATGTGGTTTGAAAAGCTTAAAAAGCTTGAAGAGTATGCAAATCTGACAATTCAGGATGTTACTAACGAAGTAAATATTCGAAAGAAAACATTCGAACGAATCCGTGCACAGCATAAAGCTTTCAAATCTGTAATGTCTATCGTTAAGGGTGATCCTGACGAATTGGCAATGTTCACTGATGCTATGGATTTCATGGCAAAAGATATCTCTGATAAGATCGGAGAGATGGAACATGTCATTGACTCTACTACAGGTATGTTGGCTGATTTGGATGCAAAGAATGGTGTTGCCAATATGAGGGCAGAAGAACTACTGGAACGATACAACAAGTCAGGAATTGACAGTCTCTTTAATAAGTTCTCTGATGGTCGCAAGGCTATCACTGCACCCAAAGTAGGAGAGTATGTTCAGTTCCAGGAAATTCTCAAAGTCCCTGTAAATGGTAACGAAGTTTCTCCTAAATCCCTCGACGACTTCTGGGGTGAGTAAATTTTTCCTGAATAATAGGAATATTGCTATATGTATTCTTTTGAATACTGTAGTGATATTTCTATTGTCCTTTCACCGATTTCAACATGTCCTTTTGCCACTAGATGTGGCATTTACCATATTCTTTATAATAGAGATGATTGTTAAGATTAAATGTCTTGGCAAATCATTCTTTAAGGATAAAGAATGTGTTTTTGATTTATTAATTGTTGTAGTTTCATCGATCCCATTATTTGGGTTGTTCAGTTTAGATTGGATTCAAGTAATGCGATTAACTCGAATATTTAAGAGTCTTCGATTGTTTGAATTGATTCCTAATTACAAAAAGTTACTCATCAATTTTAGGTTAGTAATTCGAAGTTGTATTGGAATCTTAGTAGGATTATCTATTTTGATTTTTCTATTATCAATTATTCTGTCTTCTTTATATGGAAGTATTGTTCCAGAGTATTTTGGAAATCCCCTTGAAAGTATTTATTCAGTTTTCCGATTGTTTTCTATTGAGGGTTGGTATGATATTCCAAATGCTATTGCCGAACATAGTTCCTATATAATGGGATATTTGTCTAAGTTTTTCTTATCAGGTATAGTTCTTGTTTTCGGTATATTCGGAATGGGATTTGTATCATCTATGTTTATTGATGAGGTAACTTCAGATAATAATGATGAAGTTCTACAACGATTAAGTAAGTTAGAAGAAATTTTAAAGAAAATACAAGAAAATGGCACAACTTAAGCCAGGATTCAAAGTAGTCCTGATCATGGTCGCTGTAATTGCAGCATTTTTCGTAATCAAAGCCGTCGTCCCTTCCTCCTCGTCGTCGGGGCCATCCTCTACTTCGGGTCTCGGCGACATCTTCGGAGGAAAACCGACCATCAACATCGGAGTTAACACGTATGCGGGGTTTGCTCCCATCGTGTGGATTAACGGTGGTCTTCGTCCCAATGACGAGTCTATCCTGACTAAGGAGTATGGCATTCGTGCCAATATCATTATCCAGGATGATTTTGTTGCTGGACGCAACGCTTTCCTGAATGGGGATATCGACCTTATTTATTGTACTACGGATGTATTGGCCGTAGAGATGGGTGAAGGTTCCGCAATGAACAGTGCTAAGTATGTAATGATGCTTAACCGTTCTCAGGGGGCAGATGCAATGGTAGTTACCAAGAATATTCGTACCGTTGCAGATCTTAAGGGTAAAAAGATTGCAGTAGCTGAAGGAACTGCATCTCATACTCTTCTTCTGAATATTCTTGAAACGAACGGAATTAGCCAGCATGACGTAACACTTGTGAAAGTTGATAACGGTGGTGCTGCAGCTGACACATTTAAAGCTGGTCAGGTAGATGCTTGTGTTACATGGGCACCTGATGATCAAGCTTGTGTAGATGCTATTCCTGGTTCGAGAGTTCTCGTTTCAACCAAACATGCAAAAGACCTTGTAACAGATGGTCTTGTGGGAAAGGCAGAGTGGCTGGATAAGAATCATGACAATGTCAAGAAACTTATTTCCGCAATTCTCTATGCTAATTCTACCCTGAATCAGAATCCGAATGCAGTGAAAGAAGCTTCGAAGATCTTCGCAAAAGCGTTTGGAACTGATCCTGAGTTTGCAGAATTGGGATGTGGGAGTATCTGGTTCGCTACTCTCGGTGATGAAGAAAATTTCTTTGGTATGACTTCCGATTATATGGGAATGAAGGCTGAAGAAATCTATTCAAAGATGGCTCGAACCTATGCTAGCCTTGGGCTTACTAAAAGTCCTCTGGGTTGGCGTAAAGTTTCCGACATGTCTTTCATCGAAGAGCTTTCCAGTGAGGGTACTGTGCAGGGCAATCAGGCTCCTCAACCCGCAGTTAAGTTCTCTGCTGTAACATCAGAAGTCAGGGAAAAACAGGCAATTTCTAATAAGAAGTTGACTATTAATTTCCCTGTCAATGGTGACATCCTCGACAATGATGCTCGAGCTCTTATTGATCGAGAGTTTGTTCCGATTGCGAAGCAGTTCAACAATGCACGCGTTCGTATTGAAGGTAATACTGATAATACAGGTAATCGTGCATACAACGAGTCTCTTTCGTCTCGACGGGCTCAGGCTGTAGCTAATTATTTAATTAATGACTACGGTTTTGATCCTAATCGGTTCATTATTGTTGGTAACGGTCCTAAGAATGCAATCCGTGACGGTGTGCAGGGTTCCAATATCAACTATCGGACAACTGACTTTATGCTCGTAACTGAGTAATATGCAGTTGTTCAAAATGGGTGGGACGATCACCCATAAACAAGCATTGGCAACAGGTATCATAGGAGCAATAGTTCTGCTGCTCCTATGGTATCTAGTTACCATGTCAGGAGAAATCATTCGTCCTCAGATTTTACCAAATCCTGTAAATGTGCTCAAGGCATATCCAGATTTAATCTCCAACTCAGCTCTCTTTACTAATACTTGGTATACAGTAAAGCTGAACCTTATGGGATATTTCTATGCTTTAATTATTGCAATCCCTTTGGGCCTTATTATAGGATTGTTTCCCGTTACTAAAGCGTTATTTGGTAAGTACTTTGATGCCCTTCGTTATCTCCCTATACCTGCAGTGTCTGGCATTTTTATCGCTGCTATAGGTATTGGATTCGATATGAAGGCTAGTTTTTTAGCTTTCGGCATTATTATTTACATTCTTCCTGTCGTTGTTCAACGAGTTTCTGAACTTCAGAATCCCGCTAATGATAAGGATTATGTGTATTTACAAACCATTTCAACGTTAGGTGCAACTAATTGGCAGAAATTTCGATATGTTTATTTTCCTTATGTAATGCAGCGAGTTTCCACTGATGTCATTAATCTAACTGCTATTTCTTACACTTATATAGTGATTGCAGAAACCCTTAACAAGGAAGGTGGCATTGGTGCGCTGATAAACATAATGAGCAGACAGTCAAGAACTGCCGAAGTCTATGCACTTCTCTTCTTGATTATTGCTATCGGAATTCTCCAAGATGTCCTTCTAAAGAAATTGGATGTTGTGCTCTTTCCTTCAAAGTACAATAAGCCATCCATCAAATCCAAAATAATGAAATAAGTATGGGGCTCTTTGATGGTTTAACTGGATCCGTTCCAGTTCCCACATCTCGTTGTGAGGCTGTGGATGTAATTAACTTGAAAAATCTTAACCAGTCTTTTGATACTCCTAAAGGAAAGTTCACTCTCTTTAAGGATTTTAGTCTGGATATAAAAGATTTCTCAGGAGAAGGGCAGTTTATCAGTATCTTAGGAAAGAGTGGTTGTGGTAAATCTCAGCTGCTCAAAATCATCTCTGGGCTTACACAGCCAGATTCAGGTGAAGTTCTTGTCTATGGAAAACCACAGACAGGAAAAATTCCTATGGTATTTCAGCAGTATTCTTCATTTCCATGGATGTCAGTTCTTGACAATGTAAAACTTCCGCTCATACTTCGAGGAGTTTCTGATAAAGAAGCTACAGAGAGGGCTATGAAAATGATCAAAATTGTAGGTCTGGAAGGTAATGAAACTAAATGGGGTCAATATCCTGTGTTATCAGGAGGACAGCTTCAACGAGTTTCAATGGCGCGAGCCCTGGTTGCAGATAACAAAATTCTTTTGTTAGATGAAGCCACTGGTGCATTAGATATTGTTATGAAACGAGAGATTCAGAACACCATTTTGGATATCTATTATAACGCCAAATTCGATCCTACAATCCTCAATGTTACACATAGCATTGAGGAGGCTGTGTATCTCTCAAATCGAATTTACATTTTAGCTCCTAATCCCTGTAAAGTTCAGGCTGTCATTGATGTTAACTTTGACGGTAGGAGAACTGATGCAATTCGTCAAACTGCAGCATTTGCAAATTATGTGAAACAAGTAGAACAAGTAATGTCAGAAACACATGAGTAAAATCAATTTCAAAGCTTTTCCTATGTATTTCAAGGAGAAGGTCTATGATGCCGAGGGCAATGTAAAGTGTAACAAAGATGGCGAAATCGTTTACCAGCGTGTACAGCGTATGGTACGTCATAACGCAGCCTACTTTCCTAACCGAAAGTAAAACGGTTCTTTGAAACTCTGGTCGGGGATTAAATTCTCCGACTTTTATGGTGGAGTCGTCTAGCGATTTAGGACGCCAGTTCTCAGCTGGAAACAGTAGTTTGAATCTGCTCTCCACTACACTATTTTAATTATTTAATTTAGTTAGGGGTGCTCCTATATAATGCACGGTAGGATATTACCTAAGTATGCCCGAGCTAGTTGCTGAGAATCTCGTTAAACTTTAGAAATGTGGGTTTCAGAATTTATAATCCCCGCAGCTAAAAAATTCTTCAGATACTATCAACTGGGAGCCTAACGGTATCCTCTTTGATAGTATCTATTTGGTCTGTTCGTCTAGTGGCTTAGGACATTACCCTCTCAAGGTAAAGACAGTTTAAGGTTCGAATCCTCTACAGACTACTAATATAGTAAACTATGAAACTTAACAAATATAAAATGAAAATAGGAATTCCTGAATCTGTGGAATTTCTTGTATATGGAAAAGATAATTTTGAGATTCCCAAGGAGATAGAAGAAATAACTCTTCTTCAGGAAAATCTCAATAAAGAAGAGTTGGATGCAAACTTTGATCTTCCTATATATGAATTTACTGACTTCATGATTCTCTTCCTTCCTTTTAAAGGAAAACAGAAGAGAACTAGAGACAAAATTCTAAATGAAGTAGGAATTGTTTGTTGGGGAGACTTAGAAGTTGCGTATTACAACATTCGAAAACATGGAAGTACTCTTTCTAAAAAGCAGCGAGAGCTAGTTGTTGAAAAATACTCAGAAATAATCAATGGAATATAAACGTGTAAAACTCACAAAAGTAGGACTCACTGGTAGAATTCCTGATGGATTGCATCCTAACGGAATTGAAGTGGGTTATATAGAGGAAGGTTATATGGTAGAACCTCCTAAAGTTGGAGAAATGTTTCTTCTCTATCCTCACAATAAAGTAACCTTTGGTAATACTCCCCATTTTCATACCTCTCTTGTAACAGAGGTAATCTCAGATACTGAATTCAGAACGTTAAACAGTTTATATAAAATAGAAGTAATATAGAAGGATTAGGTTGATGGAGAGACAACTATATAGAGAAGTATGGGTAGGTCCAGGAACAGAACTTATAGAAGTTTCTGAAGAAGAAGTCAAAGCAGCTAAAGAAGAGTATGCTAAGACAGGCAAATGTGATTGTATCTATATCTATGATGAATTCAGTTACTGTGACTACTATCTAAGGTACTGTGGTATCTGTGGAAGCCTTGTTTCATTAATATAATACCAAGAGAAGTAAATTATGGAAATGCAAGATACACATAAAGGATATTGGCGTATTAATAAGGGTAAGACAAAGATTCTGGTGCATCCAGGATCAGCTCATCCTTATAAGCCTACGTCCTTTATTTACAACACAGATCCTCCTTGTAAAAGTAAAGCAGACTTCTACGAGATCAGAAGGGTTGTCAGATCTCTATATACAGAGGAATAACTCTTCGAATATTTTTGCAGTATTGCAGAATAACTACAAGATATGAAGATTCGATTCAACAACAAAAAGAAATACTGGTATAAACCAGGGAGAGGATAATAAGTCAAAATCCTGCATTCTTAAGCCGTGTCTCTAATGAGAATTGTAGTTGTAGTATAATGGTGGTAAAGGCTAGAGGAAGCTACAACGAAGGCCAACATGATGTGTCTAGATACTTATTATTTTAACAAAGGGCTATATTACCGTATCCAAACCAGAGCCCTTGAGGCTAAAGGGAGCCATGGATTTTACCATGAGGAAGCTCAAAGCCAACAGTCCACGATATAATGTCTAGAGCGCTGTTAGGGATACACTAATTAGAGAGGAAGGTCAGACTGGTGTATAGTCGCATATAGAGTATGGCACAGACGAGAGATCTGAATAATAGCCCATTACTAGCACACTCTAATTTTGTAGGCTTTCAGGCTTAAGTAAAAGACCAAGTGAATCTGTTTAACATCACTAATATCTTAGATATTCTTAAAGGTAATCTTTAGTGGCCGCTGGCCCTCCGTGAGTACAGGCTGTGTTTGAAAAGAGGAAGTATAAGAATAGGCAGATACTTGCATACTTGAGAGTCTTTACATCTCCTCAATGACTTGGTAAGAGAGGAGATTTTTACATCCCTACACTTTCTCGTGTAGTGCAGACTATAGGAGTTTGATCGCTCCTATAGTCACCGTTTGCTTCAGAGGCTTAAGTTATACTAAGTAAATCTTGCCTGAATCTAATAAGCTGGAGTGCGAATCTATTCAATGACTTAGTAAAGAGAATAGGATTTTTATATTATATATGGAAGAAATTAAAGAGTATCAAATATTAGGAATAGGATTTTTAGCGATAGCTATTCTTGCAGGGTTAATCTTAATTCTTATGTAGTTTTTATTTTAGGGCCTATAGTTAAAAGGTTTATAACGCACGACTCATAATCCTGTATTCCTGGTTCGAGTCCAGGTAGGCCCACTAATTTAAGATATAAGCAATGAATGTAGATAAAGAACATATTATAAGTTATTTCCAAGATATTATTCATATATGTGAGAAGACGACAACTAGAAATGTTTCTCATCAAATGAGTAATATTAGGATTACTTATAGTTATATTGCTGATAAAGTAAAGGAGCAATATGGAGAGAACATAGCATATAATAATCTTATGCACGTTGTAGAGCTAGCTTCTGGAGCCACAACTGGCAACATTACTCATAAAGTTGCAACTATAAAAGGTTTATGCCGAAGATGTATTGATTTTATTAATGAATACGGATTAGAATAATCATGGGATTTTTAATTTGGATAGTGGCAGGTTCAACAATTCTATATATTTTAACGGTAGATGATTGTGAAGATTTTTTCAGTAAAGTTTTTGTATCTATAATATATTTTAGTATTTTTGTAGCAATAGTTCTCTTTGTTAAGAGTGATGTAGTGTGTAATATACACATGGAAGCTTATGAAAAGGGGAAGCTTGAGAAAGTATATACTATAAGAGATTCTGATACAACATATAAATGGACCTACCGTGAGAAGAATTAGTTTTGAAACAGCTAATTTAGCTGCTGAGAAAGGATATGATGAGGACTGTGATTCTGTTTATGATATTTATGGAAATATTATAGATATAGACAACTATGGTTTAGGTATTATTCCTGAATATTGTTGTCCAGCTCCATATCAGGCGGAGTTACAAGAGTGGCTGAGAAACGAGCATGGAGTAAGTGTATTAGTCTATTTAGATGAAACACTATCATATATATGGACTATTACTTGTTTGCATCCTAGAGCCTCAATCATGGAATATCATCAGTCTAATGAGGTATGGTGTGGACATTATGAGGATTGCTTAGAAGCAGGCTTACAGGCAGCTTTAAAGCTATCGTAAATATTTAAAATCCTAATATGACGATATTAGGTCGCAAGTGCTCTCACTATCGGAGAAAGTAATGGTAGTTAGTAGTTATACTAGTTTAACGTGAATGAAAATAATCTATCGTTGTAGGTTTAATAGTAAAATCCAGTAACCTAACAAAGGCAGGAAAATGCAAAAAGTGCTACAGTTTTGTGAAGAGTCAAGGATAACTTGAGAAAGCTAGTCAAAACAAGATGCCGAGATGGCGAAATGGCAGCCGCAGGGGACTTAAAATCCCCTGGTCAGTAATGGCCGTGCGGGTTCGACTCCCGCTCTCGGTACAGCAGTTATTTGATTACGCAACTAGGACAATAACAGCTTATGCACGAATGCGTCGTGACGATAGGCAGGTGATAGTGAGGAAGACTACCGTAGGAAATGACGGGGCAGACTGTAAAGTTCTATCCAGATACTTACCTCCAGCAGTGGCTAAAAGAGTATCATTTTTATTGAAATATTTTAATATATGGAAATTGGAACTATTATAGCAGCTTGTATAGTTGCTTACTTTCTTCAACTTGGTATGGGTGCTGTATTGGGAACTAATCAAAATAAGTGGCTAAAGATTGGATTTATTATTCCTGGTATTGGCCTCCTTGTACAGCTCGTATATTTATTTTATTGCATGTTCTATATAATGTTTGATGAGGAGTAAGGCAATAAGGTGACATACAGCAATCTTTTTAAATTATTGCATTTGGGTAAATATGAACGTCACCTACCATTGATAGGAGTATGGCGCAATTGGTTAGCGCACCTCCCTGATACGGAGGGGGTTTCTGGTTCGAATCCAGATACTCCTACTAATTACTTTTATATGTATAAAATCTTACTTTGTTTACTTTTAGCATTTACTACTAATTATGGATATTCCCAATTAAAGTATAATCAAATAGATATCGAAATCGGGTTAAGTAGTAGTATTGATGAGCCACATATAAACATGTTATATGTTGGGGGAACTATTTATAATGCATATTTAGAGTTTCAAACCAATGCATTCACAAAAGGAATGGGATATAATAACATTATAGATATGAAAGCTATAAATGTTGGAGCTGCCTTTCCTATGTATCAAACTAATAAATTTTCATATATTATAACTCCTAAAATTGGTATATGGACTACTAATCCAAATACATATTTTTGTGGAGGATTGAATTTCAGTGTAGTATATAAGTTTATACGAATGTCTTTGCTTACAACATTTGTAAGAAGTGAGCAATTTATAGGAATTGGCTTAGGAGTTTCATTATAAGTCCAATTGGGGTGTGGTGTAGTGGCGGCACGTTGGATTTTGATTCCAAAAGCATCCGTAGGTTCGATTCCTACCACCCCAACAATAATTAAAACAACAGTTATGATTTGGTATATTATTTTAGTAATTTTTATCATCTATCTTTTGGTAGTTTCAGGAATTATGTTTTTCTTTGCAACTAAGTTCGGATTGGTAAATACTATTGTTCAATGGGAAAAGGAAGATACTTTTTATATCTTTTGCCCCATTGTGCATTTATTTACATTGTATTATTTCTGGACTCTCAAATAGGACGCCTTGCCTGAATTGGTTAAAGGAGCTGCCTGCAAAGCAGTTTTGTGTGGGTTCGAGCCCTACAGGCGTCTCATTATAAATTTACATTGCGGGGTAGAGCAGAGGCCAGCTCGCCAGCCTCATAACGGACTTATGTCTAAGATGAAGCTTGTCTATTTATTTATACGAACCTTTGTAAAGTTCGAAATTTTTTATATATTTGTAGTATAAATTAATAATTAATACTATGAATAAATACTCAAAACAAGAACTAGAAACGTATATTTTAAAGGATAAACTTTCATATGCAGCAATTGGAGGCATTTATGGAGTAACTGGAGCGGCAATAAAGAAAGCCGCTTTAAGGTATGGAATTATATTACCTAAAAAGAGAACCATAAATGCGAAAGAGAACTTTAGTCACAAAGGGAAATCTAAAGTAGACTCTTTTTCAGATTCAGAATTTATAGAAATTATTTCTAGTAACATTGGTTGAAAAAATATTGGATCTGCGTTGGGATATACTAACCGCCCATCAAGTGATGTTGTTTCAAATATAAAAAGTAGATGCTCGAAGTTAGGTATTGAGCCTATTATTGAACAACCTTCTCCAATACTATTTAAAACTAAGGGAGAATTATTATCTTCTAGAAAAAATTACCAAAGTTATAGAAGTTCTATTAGAAAACATGCTGAGTTAACTTATTTTAGATCGACTAAGGTTAAAAAATGTGCAATATGTGGATATGATAAACATATAGAAATTGCACATATTAAATCAGTAGCAGAGTTTGATGATTCTGTAACAATTGCTGAAATCAATTCCATTGATAATCTCATAGCTTTATGCCCTAACCATCATTGAGAATACGATAATGGATTGATTACGATATAAGCTGGAGGTCGGAGGTTCGAATCCTCCTCCCGCTACTAATTGCGGAGTGTAGTGCGCATGGTAATTGGGTAACCAGCTAGGGTCGCATAACCCTAGAGATTCAGGTTCGAATCCTGACTCCGCTACTAATATAAGGTGTCAAACAGCAAACTTTTACAATCGAATGACTTTTAATCATTAAATGATGTAGGGATACCTTTCTGGAGCATATGGTGTAATTGGCTAACATATCGCCCTGTCACGGCGAAGTTCGGGGTTCGAATCCCCTATGTTCCGCAAAATTATAATTTATGGATGTAAAATGGTTATCTGATAAGTCTTTTGTAGTTAAGGGTACTACATATACTGTACAGGTTCCTGTTACTTTAGAGGAAGCTTTGGAAGAGGTACAAACTGCACTTTCCGAGATAAAAAAGAAAAAGGAGTATTATAAAGGTTTATTGGAAAAACTAAATTTTTCTGATTCTTTTTTGAATAAAGCTCCTATCAAAGTAATAGTAGATAAAATTAAAATTGAGGAAGATACATATAAAATGTTATTCTTTCTTAATGAAGAAGAATATAAATATACCTTACATTTAAAAATCATTTTAAGAGTACTTGATTTTGTTAACCTAGCATATCATGAACTTGACTATAAAATGAGGTATAAATTAATTCCTGAAGATTTAGACTAAATGATAGGTGCTGATCCTTTATAAATGTGAAAGGCTCTCAAGATATATCTAAATAATAGGAATGATTCGGAGGGTTGTCAGAGTTGGTTTATTGTGTCACTCTTGAAAAGTGATGTACGTGATGAGCGTACCAGGGGTTCGAATCCCTTACCCTCCGCTTTGCGGTAGTAGTTCTTTGTGAAATTCTCTGCGGTATACAGTAAGTGGAAGCATAAAAGAATTTCACTTTAAGCACCTTTGGTGTAATTGGTAACACGATGGTCTCCAAAACCATAGTTTAGAGTTCAAGTCTTTAAGGGTGTGCATAGTTTTATTATTGTTTATTACAAAGTCTCTTCAGCAAATATTATCAATAGGGGATTGTAGATCACGGGTTCAAATCCCGTTTATTAGCATAGCTCTAATAATAGCTCAGTCAGGTAAAGCAACAATATGATATAAATGAGACTTTTTTATCGGGATGTAGCACAGTTGGTAGCGCGCATGCTTTGGGAGCATGAGGCCGCAGGTTCGAGCCCTGTCATCCCGACTATTTCAAACATAATATGAATAAAATAGATAAGTATTTAAGAAGATTTGCTTATAAGATTGTAACCTCCGAAAGCAAGCAATCTAGGTATTACACTATTGGTGAGTTAATTGTTAGAGTATCAGATCACATAGGTAGAAATTCTGATGGTGACATATCAATTATCATTGATAGAGAGAACTATATATTATATGTTCCAACTACTAATAAAGTAAGTCTTATTCCTTATGAAGATTGTAAGGCTTTGATTAAAGGAATTGTTCTACATGCTTCTTTATTTTTAACTGGGGATCCTCAATTTCAAAAATCACTGATTAAGGAAAATAGAGCATTAGAAATGCAAGTCCAAACATTAAAGCAGGAATTAAATGATTTGAAAACTAGTTCTATAGGTAAACATACTAGTAATACTCCCTTGGTGACTATAAAAACTTTGTTAAATAAATTGACAAAGGGGCAAAAGAAAAGAATTAAGTCTGTATATGGGTCTGATTGTTTCTCTAGTATGACTGAGGAACAACTTAGAACAATTTGGAAAAATCCAGAAATTCAAAAATATGTCCAACAAAATAATTAGTATGAAATTAAATGTATTACTCGCAAAACTGGAGCAGGGTGCTTCTCAGTTTAAAGCTCTCCTTCGAGATTATACAACCTTCTTTAAGAAGGAGTCAGACAACTTTCGAGGGGTTAAAAACACCTACGAACCTCGTCCTGACACTGTAGATCTTCCCAGTGAACGTAAACTCATTGCGGTTGTAACAACTGTAGATGAGAAATTTGACTATTTCACTAATATGGTAAAAAGCTATATCAGTGAGATGTTTAATTGTGAAGCAACTAATGCATCGGGAACTGCTCGTGCAGATCTGGTTGTGGATGGTAATGTAATTGCTAATCTGAGCAGTCTAGAGCTTCTTAAGCTCAAGTCATTTCTGGAAAATCCTCAGCTTCATGAGATGTTCCAGAACATTCCCGTTCGTAAAGATTCTGAGATCTGGGAACCATGTACTGAAGAAATGTATGCAGGTCGAGCAATTATGCAGTCTCCCCTTCTGAAAGGTACTAAAAAGTCTATCACTAAGACTCAGTACATTTTGGAAGATCCGAATGTTCAGAAGCTCGGCAATGCAACTCACTATCAGCCCCAAATTGCAGTAAAAGATACTGTGATGGAACTTGGTGATTATACCATGCAGCGTTTCTCTGGTGAATGGACCCCTCGTCAGCGAGCATTAGCTCTTCAGCGTAGAAGTACTCTTCTGTCAGCAACTATTGCTGCACTGAAAGTAGCAAATGAGGTAGAAGCAGTAAAATCCAATCTGGATTCAGAATGGCTGCTGAACTATCTCCAAGGTAGGTAATAAAACAAACAAAATATTTGACGATAGACTTAGCTTCAGACTTAGACTAAGTAGCAAAGAGCTGTAATATCCTAGATAAATTACAAGGAGCTACATAAGATTTAGTGTCGCGTCAAAAGCTTTAGTCTCAAGTTAATAAGGATGTGCTAATTCACTAATAAAAAAATCATAAGACTGGGGGTTCGAGTCCCCCATTCGCCGCTAATTAAATCACTATATGGCGAATTGGAGAAATGGTTAACTCGTATGAATACAATAAGTTAAAGTGAGTTAGATGCACATTATCGTACAATATTTAAGAATACTGTAATTCATCAATGAAGGGGAAGTAAGCGGGCCATGCTTGCTTCTCCATTTTATGGCCCTGTAAGCAAAGTGGTAAAGCTGCTTATATATTCTAGGTTCATAAGTGTGTGGAGGTTCGAGTCCTTCCATGGCCACAAATTCTTTACAGTTTTACAATGAATAGGTAACATACAGCAAAGTAAATGGTTTAAGCAAAATTTCTCTTTTAATTTAGCGAAAAGGTTCAAGTCCTTATTGTTACCTAGTTTTAGGAGCGGGTATGGCGCAATTGGTAGCGCAGATCACTTTTAATGATAAGGGAGCCGAAAGGCCGTTCAGGGTTCAAGTCCCTGTGCCCGCACAAGTAAAATATATGTTAAATGAGTAGAAAATACACTAAAGAAGAAATAATAAAATGCGTAGAAGGTTCTAAAACACCTTCTGAATGTTTATTGAAGCTAGGAGTTGCTCCTATTGGAGGAAATTATCCAATGTTGTATAATTTACTAAAATGATATAATATTTCAGTACCTTTTAGAATTGGAGCAACTAGGGTTAAAAGTAATTTAAAAAAGAAGTTGATTAATGATAGAGGACATAAATGTGAAATGTGTTTAAATACAGAATGATTAGAAGATCCTATTCCTTTAGAGCTACATCACATTGATGGAAATCCAGATAACAATGTGGATTCTAATTTAATGCTTCTTTGTCCTAATTGTCATGCTAAAACAGATAACTATAAAAGCAAAAATCGGCAAATCAATAAGAAAACCTATGCATGTTCAGAATGTGGTAAAGTTCTAAATTCCGCTTCCATGACTGGATTATGTATAACTTGTTTACGTAAATCTTTAAAGAATCCTGTACGACCTTCTAAAGAAGAATTAGAGGAACTTCTAAAGACTAATTCTAAAACAGCACTAGGTAAGAAGTTTGGAGTTAGTGGCAGAACTATTCTTAAATGATATCGGCAGGATCACGGCATGGATGATTAATCTTGCATATGTAAAATAAAGTTATTATCTTTGTAAACACAAGGTTACTTCAGCAAGCTTCTTCTACTGAATTGTATTTTGTTGAACAGCGATCTGGGTTCGAGTCCCAGTTATAGGAAACTTCAGGGCTGAGAAGTACTATAGTCGTCTAATGGTAGGATGTAAATTAGAGTAACCTAGCCCACTTTGGGAGTATGGCGCAATGGCTAACGCAATCGGCTGTTAACCGATAGATTCCAAGTTCGAATCTTGGTGCTCCCGCTTAAAAAGAATAAAAATGACTACTAAACAATTAGGAAATATAGGTGAGGCGAAAGCTCTTGCTAAATTTGTTGAACTTCAGATACCTGTATATATTCCATTTGGAGATAATGAAAAGTCAGATTTAATTGCTGACTTTAATGGAAAATTAAATAAAGTCCAGGTAAAAACCTCTGAAGAGTGAATTGATTCAGAGAAATTTGTTATTAGCCTGGTTAGTTCAACAATGCACAGGAACTCTGGGGAGAAGCACAAATATACTCATGAAGAAATAGATTATTTTGCGTGCTATAACCTACAAAGTAATGTATTATTTTTATTACCTATCGAAGTTGTTGAGGGACAAACTATGATTACAATAAGACACCCTTACGTTAACGTAGGTAAAAATCAATATAAGAGAATTAATTGAGAAGATTATACTTTTGAAAAAGTATGTAAAGCATAATAAAATGATAAAGATTTATCTTGCAGGTCCGTTTTTCAATGAAAAAGAACGGCATCTTGTAGAAACTGCAGCACTCATTCTGCGTAATCAAGGATATGAAGTTATAGTTCCTATGGAACACTTCATTGAAAATGGTGAAAAGTTAACTAATGAAGAGTGGGCACGTGAAGTGTTTGACTATGATGTAGAACAGATCAGAAATGCAGATTGTGTACTTGCAATCTACCATGGTCATTATTCTGACAGTGGTACTGCCTGGGAGTTAGGTTTGGCATTTGCACACGATATTACTTGTATCGTTGCTCATGTTGATACAAGTAATGTAGCAAGTATCATGCCTGTTACTGGATGCTACTACAATATTAAATTCTCAGATATTGGTAAGATAGATCTGAAGAATTTACTTGATAATGAAAGGCCTTCTTCCAGAGGATTGAATGCTTGGATAGTAGAGCAGAAATAACACAACTAGGATTTGTAGTGAAATGTAAAGCCGAGAGTGCGGTATGGACATTGCAGGCTCTGATATGAAGGCACTCTAATCTATCAGTATTAGTCCAGAGATCAGAAATGATTCAAAGCGAAAATTTCACAGTTGTGTTTTACAAGGTCTCTTACAGCAACCTTTATTTAGCAATAGACTTTTAATCTACGGAGCTTTATAGAGACCTTTTATGAGGTATTGGTGTTAGTGATAGCATATGTGACTTCCAATCACAAGGGGAGAGTTTGAATCTCTTATACCTCTCAATTGTAACTAATAATTATTAATAAACTAAATTAATGAAACGTTTTAAAGAACTTTCAGATGATATAATCAGAACTGTGTGAAATAACAGTAAAAGTTTGTTTGAAATTTGTAAAAAGTTAGAAATTCATGATAATATTTCTAATAGAAATAAATTAAAAGAATGGGCAGTTAAAAATAAAGTGGAGATTCCTGTTACTAACATACTTACAAAAGATAGTTATGAAAAGAATCCTAAACTATGTAAACAATGCGGAAATGTAATTTTATGAAGTAAAAGAGCCAATGACTTTTGTTCCCATTCATGTAGTGCTACATATCTAAATTTAAAAAGAGAGGCCAAGTCAAGTGGTAAGTATGTTCGTGGTGCTACTTCTATCTGTATAAATTGTGGAAACGTCATACCTGCAAGAAATCAATATTGTAATCACAAATGCCAAGCTGAATATGCCTACAAGGAATTTATCAAACGCTGAAAAGAAGGTAAAGAATTAGGAATGGCAGGTGAAGATGGATTATCTGCACATATTCGACGATATTTATTAGAGAAGGCTAATTATACCTGTGAAATTCCAGGATGTGGATGTAATTTCATTAATCCTTATACTAATTTATCCATTCTTCAGATACATCATATTGATGGAGATGCAACTAACAATAAAGAAGAAAATCTCCAGGTTTTGTGTCCAAATCATCATGCAATGACTGAACATTTTGGATCAAGGAATAAAAATAGTACTAGACGATATCGATACTCTAAAAATAAATAGTTTATAGGCTAGCTCAAAGCCTATTCGAACAAACTACCGAAGTACAAGGTAATGAGCACTCCCTAAATGTTAGGGTAAAGTCGATGCTGATAGACAATAAAGAAACAAGTTAGTTTCATTCAGCAATTTTAGCGGCGTAATAACTCTTAACATATAAATTGATCATTTGTATGGAGTTTCTGTGGCAATAAAAATCAGACGTGCAAACTACGATAGTGTTTATAAGCCTCCTTGGCACAGCGGCGACTGCAACGGTTTTGTAATCCGTCTTCATTTGAACGCGTCGGTTCGAGTCCGACAGGAGGCTCTAAAATTTTATTAAAAACTTTATAATATGTTAGAACTTATAAAGAAATGGTTTGAATTGAAATTTCATGTACATGATTGGGAGACAGTTGAAGAAAAATTAAAAAAGGTGTTTGAAAATGACTATCAAAGTCGCCCAGTTAAAGTTGAAAAAGTTTATATACAGCGTTGTAAAATATGTAATAAAATAAGACAATTTCGTATTAAACTTTAAGTATTTTGGGCCATGTAGTGTAAAGGCGAGCACATTTCCTTTGCAAGGAAATAGAGGGGTTCGAATCCCACATGTGTCCACAATCTTCTATAAACTAGAGTTCTATATAGAAAGAGTACTGTAATCTGTTAAGGGCTTATAAATCAGACGTTAAAGAAAAAAGTCTTCGGGGCTGAAGAGCCCTGCTATGAACTTAATTCCAGTAGAAATACTGGAATTTTTTATTGGGACTGCGGTGTGCGTGGTGCGCTCGTTGGACTGAAAATCCAAAGGTGAACGTTCGACTCGTTCCAGTCCCACTAATAGGCTACATACAGCAATTAGCTTCTTAATGTATTTTTTTGGATGATAGTGTAGCCTTTCTTTGAAATTAATTATTACAAAATATGACTTGGTATTTAATTTTATTAGTAATCTCTGCTTGTATCTTAATTGGACAGACAGTTTTATCCTTTATTGGAGGAGAGATTGATGTTGATATGGATACAGACATAGATTCGAGTGACATGTTATCTTTTAAGGGTATTGTTCACTTTGTATTTGGATTTTCTCTAACATTGACTACAATGGGAAGAGTTTCAGTACTATCTACTTTCGTAGCTGTTTTGGTGGGATTGTTATTTACTGTGATTCTGTTCTATCTTTACAGATACATATATAAGCATCTTCGTCAAGAAATCATCTATCAAGATGAAATTAAGGATACTCCCGCACAGGTTTATTATTGGGACTCCGAGTTAAATAAAGGAGAGGTAGTAGTGAAGCTGGAAGGAAGATTAGTATATGTGGATGCAACATCTACAAAGAATGTTAACTATCAACCTGGAGAATCAGTTATAGTGGAAGGTACACGACATCAAGTAACAATTAAATAATTAAAAGATGACTCTATTTATCATTCTCGGTGCAGCACTACTGTTAGTGTTGCTCTCAGTAGTGGGAATTCTCTCACGGTACAGAAAATGTCCTTCTGACAAGATTCTTGTAATCTTTGGTAAGACGGGAGGCGAAAAATCTGCTAAGTGCATTCATGGAGGAGCAGCTTTCGTGGTACCTATCGTACAGGGTTACAGTTTCATGTCACTTAAACCTTTGCAGTTTGAGTGTAATCTTCAGAAAGCTCTATCTTCACAGAATATCCGAGTAGATGTTCCAACTACTGTGACTGTAGGTATTTCTACAGAACCTGAAGTAATGCAAATGGCTGCAGAGCGATTGCTTGGATTGACTACTGACCAGATTGAAGATCTCGTTAAGGATATTGTATATGGTCAGATGCGTCTAATTGTGTCTAATATGACCATTGAAGAGCTGAACTCTGAACGAGACAAGTTCCTGGAAGAAGTGAAGAATGTTGTTGGTGGAGAGCTTCGTAAGATTGGCCTGCATCTTATCAACGTCAATATCACTGATATCAGGGATGAGGCAGGTTATATCATCGCATTAGGTCAGAAGGACAAAGCAATTGCTCTTAATAAGGCAAATGTTGAAATCGCTAAGGCTGAAAAAGACGGTGCAACTCAAACTGCAGAGCAGAACAAAATTAAGAACTCTGAAGTTGCTGTAACCCAACGTGAGGAAGCAGTTGCGGTCGCAGTGGCAAATGCCGAGCGAGATTCCAAGGTTGCAGAAACTCAGCGTACTCGTGATATCAATGTGGCAACTGCTAAAGCAGAAGGTGAGATTGGTAAAATCGAAGCTGAGAAGACTGTAACAAACAAGAATGCTGAGTTGGAAGTTGTGCGAGCAGATGCTGAAAAGGCTGCAAACACAGCTCGTGTAAAAGCAGAAGCTGAAGTCGCTAAGGAGAAAGAGCTTGCTCAAGTAGAAGTTGTTAAGGCTGAAGCAAAAGTGCTGCAAGAGCAAGAACTCGCTCAGAAGACTGCAGAAGAAGCTCGTGCTCAGCGTCAAGAAGCAGCCTTACATGCTGATAAGATTGTACCTGCAGAAATTTCTAAGAAAGAGAGTCTGCTGCGTGCTGAAGCTTATCAGCTGGAACAGGAGAAAATCGCAGAAACTAATGCTAATAAGACTAAAATCGAAGCTGATGGTAAAGCGCAAGCTGAAGCTCTCAAGGGTGAAGGTGAGGCTAAAGCCATTACTGCTAAAGGTCTTGCTGAAGCAGAGGTTGTTCGTCAGAAAGGTTTGGCTCAGGCAGAAGCAGAGAAAGCTTCTCTTAAGGCTCAGGCAGATGGTTTCCGTGAGATGATCGAAGCTGCCAAAACTGATCCTGCGATTGCAATTCAGTTCAAGATGGTTCAAGAAGGAACCTACGAAAACATTGCTAAGCAACAGGTTGAGGCTTACAAGCACATGAACTTCGGTAATGTGACCATCATGGACACTACGAAGGGTAGAGGCCTCACAGATGTGATGCAGAGCCTTCTGTCTCAAGTATCCCCCATGCTGAATGTTATGAAAGAAATGAAAATTCCTGGAGTATCAAAGGCATTAGAAGAGAAAACTGAGGATGCTAAATTTCCTGAAGTTAAGTAATTAATTTCTTTATGAGCTGTATAGTTAATATGCAGCTCTTTTATCCCGACGCGGCTACGATGGTGGAGTGGCACAGCACTGTAAATGCTGTACATCAGAAACTCATGAGGTTCGAATCCTCACGGCGGGACTAATTTATATTGACATGAAAATTGTAGATAATTTTATATTCTTCTGGGGAGGTTGGTTAAGTAACTTTCATCCTTGTAGAATAGTATTTGGCTCTAAAGTTTTTAAATCATCTGAACAGCTTTTTATGTATCTTAAAGCTTTGCATTTTGGTGATATAGAAACAGCAGAGAGGATTCTATTAGCAGAGACTCCAAAGGAAGCTAAAACCCTTGGTAGGGAGGTTAGAAACTTTGATGAAAAATCCTGGAATGAGGTTAAGATTCAGAAAATGTATCTTGCCTTGGAAGGTAAATTTAGCCAAAATAAAGATTTGATGGATAAACTTAAAGACCCAGCATTAAATGGGAAATTCTTTGTTGAAGCATCTCCCTTTGATAGAGTCTGGGGTATAGGCTATGATCAAGATCATGCACTTCAAAACCAATCAAATTGGGGAGAAAATCTACTTGGTAAGACTCTTACCTTTTACAGAGAATCTTTATAAACAATTTGCGGATATTGACATCGCTCAATATCCGCTTTATTTTTAAAACTTAATAAGATGTTTGAAGCAAAAAAGAAAACATTATTTGCTGTTGATAGCAGTAAATCGGCATCTAAATCAGCCTTTATTCAGGCAGGATTAAAAACTGCAGCAGAAACCACTACAGGTAACGGTGGTAAAGCCTATTCCAGTACAGGGGATCCCTTCGTTGACCAGTTTGGTAGTACATCTAAGTACAGAGAGATTCGCCCATTTGCAGAAATTGCAAAAGACTGTGAAATTCTCTGGGCAGAAAATAAAGAAGATACTGTTAAATTTATCTTTTTCTTGCGAATGATTTGTCGTAAGATTAATGATAAAGAGTATGGTACCAAAGAAGCACAAAAGGGTTCTGAGCTTCGTCATGAAGGTATTATGCGTCTCATCTGGCTACATACCAAAGATAAAGAAGTATTCTGGAAGAATGCTTGGCTGATTCCCTTGGTGGGTTCTTGGAAAGATCTCTTCGTTATGCTTCGTTATGACTTAGTTTATAACGGCTGGGAACACCGAGTTCTGGATTGGCGTCGTTTTGCAGATCTGATTACTGCAGGTCTTGGCTCTGATTCTCAAACGAATCTCATTCGTAAGTATCTTCCTCAGATCAAGGCACGTTCCAAGTGTACTACAGTAAAGGCACAAGCAAATTGTATGATTGCAAAATGGCTGTGTTCAGAACTTTATGGTGCATCAGGAGCAAAGACAGATGCTGAAAAGTATCAGGTATATCGTTCTTATGCAAAGATGAAAGCTGCAGGAACAGCACATAGCTGGCAACAGCTTATTTCAAAGCAACGATATACAGAGATTGACTTTGATAAGATTCATGGTCGTGCCTTAAACCTTCTTGTACACTCCAAGTTCTTAGAGAATCATAATCTCAAAGAGAAGTATCAGGAATGGATAGGAGCTCCAGAGACAAAGGAGGTGAAGTACACAGGTTTCGTACATGAGCTCTTTAAACCTATTTGTAACACTGTTCCTTATAATATAGAGCAGCATATCAAAGATACTATTAACAAGCAATTTATGACCCTTGTTAATAAGTGTAAGGAAGAGGGCAATACTACAGACCTTATCGTAGTACGTGATACTTCTGGTTCAATGGGTGCAGAAGCAACTGGAACTTCCATGTCTTGCTACAATGTAGGTAAGGCAATTGCTCTGTATTTCTCTTATTTCTTAAGAGGGAGATTCCAAAATGCATGGATTGAGTTTAACTCAAAAGCTATGATGCATGAGTGGAAAGGAGAAACTCCTCTGGAGAAATGGTTTAATGACCATTCGGGGTACTATGGAAGTACAAACTTTGAGGGTGTTATTAACCTCTTTGCTCAGTTGAAGCTTGAAGGTGTTCCAGAAGAGGAATTTCCTAAAGGAATTCTTTGTATCAGTGATTGTGAGTTTGATGCTTCAAGTCTGAATAAGACTTCAGTTGAAAGAGTCCATGATACATTGACAGCTGCAGGATTTTCTAAAGAGTATGTTGACAATTTTGTCATTTGCCTTTGGAATTTGAGAAATGATTACTACGGATATAATGCGCAGAATCGCACTCCATTCCAAACTTATGGTGATGTCAAGAATGTCTACTACATGTCTGGATATTCAGCACAGATTGTATCTTTCTTAAATGGAAAGGTACAGACTACACGGGATCTGTTTGATGAGGCTATGAATCAAGAGATTCTGTCTCTCATTAAGATGTAAACTCAATAGGCTCTAGTAGAAGTGCTAGAGCCTTTTTATTAATAATCTAATTATGGGTAAGTACCTTAAAGATTATCAAATTCCTGATTATTGTGAGGAGGATAAACCTAGAATGCCAAAACGGCCTAAGAAGTTTAAAGACCAAGAGGGAGGAAAACCTTTAGTAAAGAAAAAGTTCAAGCGATGAAGAGATGATTCTTAAGAATATTTAGAAGATTTAATGAACCATCAACTGATAGTTCAAAAGAATTTCCTAAAAAAGTAATTGACTTAGAACAATTTGACGATGTATTTATAATTACTAATAAAAAGGTATATAAGGCCTGGGTTATGAAAAGAACCAGTAGACTTCTACAGATTTTTATTTGGGAGTCTAAAAAGGAGGTAATTATAAATACAATTGGACAAGCTAATTCTAGTGTTATTCCTTTTGGCAAGGATAGCTATTTAATTATAAATAAAAAAGATATATGCGATTACTTGTAGTAGTTGATATGCAAGAAGACTTCATCAGAGGTGCATTAACGGTTCCTGGTGCTGAAGAAATAATTTCTCCTATAGAGAGATTAGTTAAAGAGTATATAACAGCAGATGATGCTGTTCTTTTTACTCGGGATACTCATTATGAGCATAGTGATACTAGGGGATTTAGTTATGCTATGACTCGTGAAGGTAGAAATCTTCCAATTCTTCATTGCGTTTGTGGAACTGAAGGTCATAAGATTATTAAGGAATTTAAACCTTACCTTCGTTCCTGCTATGTAATGGATAAACTAAACAGGTTTGGATTTATTCAGGACGAGTTCAATGATGCCAAGGTAGATGAAGGAGAATATTTATTTGACCTTACTGGTTACATTACAGAAATTACTCTGGTTGGTGTAGTAACTAACCTTTGTGTTATTTCATGTGCTGTAAGTTTTCAGCAAATATTCCCTAACGCAGATATCATCATAGATGCTTCCTGCTGTCGTTCTAATAACAATGAACTTCATAACAAAGCTTTAGATGTTATGGAGGGTTTACAAATGACTATAATTAATCGTTATTAATTTTTTGATTTTTATAAACTTAATGTTTAGAACAGTTTGTGAAATTAAATTTTATTGATATCTTTGTAGTATAAAACTAATAAAGTATGGATAAAATTTGTTCAAAATGTGGGGAAACTAAAGACATTTCACTCTTTGCTAAGGATCGGCACTCTTCTGATGGATATACTTATTGATGTAAAGATTGTAGAAATACAGCAAATAAGAAATATCGGAAAGAAAATCCTGATAAAGTTCAGGAACATAATGAAAAGTGAAAAGATAAAAGAAAAGAATATTATAGTCTTCCTAAAAATCAAGAAAAGCTTAGAAGACATCATCTCAAGAAAATGTATAATATTACTTTGGAAGACTATGATGCTTTGTTTCAACTTCAAGGTGGTGTTTGTGCTATATGTGGAAAACCTGAAACAAGCTCAAAGGCTAGTAACTTAGCAGTAGATCATGATCACACAAATGGTAGTATTAGAGGCCTATTATGTAATAAATGTAATAGAGGCTTAGGATATTTTGAAGATGATGCAACTATTTTGTCTAAAGCTATAGAATATTTAAAAAATAAAGATAATGTTTAGACCGTGTTCAGTCCTCCTTTCAGATTTTTATAAGCAGGATCACCAGCGTCAATATGACCCTAGCATCACTAAGGTAGTTTCTTACTATGTACCTCGTAAAACTAGGATTCCTGAATTTGATAAGGTAGTAGTTTTTGGTATTCAAGCATTTATTGAGGAGTATCTGATTGAGTACATGAATGAAACTTTCTTTAACCGTCCCTTAGAAGAAGTTATTGCAGAATATGAATTTGTGATTTCTTCTACTATGGGAGCAGACCGTGTTAACTCGGATAAAATTAAAAACCTTCATGAATTAGGATATCTTCCTATCGAGATCTGGGCACTTCCTGAGGGATATAAAGTAGGAATGAATGTCCCCTGTATCGAGATTTCTAATACTAATCCAGAATTTGCATGGTGTACTAATTTCATTGAAACCTTGATGCTCTCTGAGCTTTGGTATCCAATGTGTGTTGCAACTGCTGTAACTAAATATCGTAGTATCGTAAATGATTTTTATTCTAAAACTTCTGATATTTCTGGTCGTTCTGCTATTTCTGAGTTCGGATTTAGAAGTTTAGTTGGACTTCATGGTGCTATTAAAGCTTCGTGTGGATTTTTGCTCTCTTTTAATAAGACTGCGACTATTCCTGGCATTATGTATGCTTCAAAGTATTATCATACCCCAATGTCTGTAGTAGGTGGAGGTATGGCTTCTACTGAGCACTCCGTAATGTGTAGTTCTGCTGCCATTGATGGGGATGAAAAAGTTATGATTCGACGCCTCCTTACTGAGGTCTACCCGAATGGATCATTCTCTATGGTAAGTGATTCCTATGATTACTGGAATGTTGTCGATGAGATTCTTCCATCTCTTAAGGAAGAAATTCTCAGTAGAAACGGCACTTTGTATGTTCGTGGTGACTCTGGGGATCCTGTAGAAATTGTAACTGAGACAGTTTTCTCTCTTTGGGAGACTTTTGGAGGTACTGTCAACTCTAAAGGGTATAAAGTCTTAGATCCTCATGTTCGAGCTTTATATGGTGATGGCATCACTCAGTTACGTGCAAAACAGATTTATCAGATTTTGTATGATAAAGGATTCTCTGCAGAGAATGTTGCACTTGGTGCAGGAGGATTTTCCATGCTTTCTTACATGGATGAGTTTGGGAATGTGGATATGTTCTCTCGCGATACATTTAATGTAGCAATTAAGTGCAGCTATGTAGAACAAACCATTGATGGAAAAACTAAATCTATCATGGTCTACAAAGATCCTAAAACGGATTCAGGAATGAAGAAATCCCACAGAGGATGTTGTGCTGTTTTCTACAACCATGTAACTGGTGAGTTTGATTGTGATGAAGGTATGACACTGAAAGAAGCTCATAATGAGCCTTTCAATTTACTTCGTCCTATCTTTTCAGATGGAAAAATGAGAGAGCAAACTACTCTCACAGAAATTCGTAGAACTCTTTGGAACGGGAAATTCTAATGAAAGAAGTATATGAAGGAATAGTTTCCTTTCTTAAGAATTATCAAGAACGTACCCATGTGAAAGGGTATGTTCTTGGTATTTCTGGAGGAAAGGATTCTACTGTAGTGGCCAAATTATTGGTAGATTCTATAGGTAAGGAAAATGTATTAGGTGTGCTAATGCCTAATGGTAAGCAAGCTGATATTGAGGATAGTTATACAGTATGTGACTTTCTTGGTATTAACTATACTGTTGTTAATATAGAGAATGCATTTGATGAACTTATTCATCAAATTGATGTTTCGAAAATAACTACAGTGGAAGGGAATGAAGAAAACATTCCAGTAACGAAAAAGGCTCTTACTAATGTTCCTCCTCGTATTCGTATGACTATTCTATATACTATAGCTCAGTCTGTAGGATATCGAGTAGCGGGGACTAGTAATGCTTCAGAATTATTTATTGGTTGGGGAACTAAATGGGGAGATTTGGCATCTGATATTAATCCTATTTCTCAATTAACATGTTCTGAAGTTATTTCTTTAGGAGACTATATGGGGCTCCCATATGATCTTATACATAAGACTCCTGCAGATGGATTAACAGGAAAGTCTGATGAAGAAAATTTTGGTTTTACATACAAAGAGCTTGATACTCTTATTGTAAAGCAGCGAAATCTTACTTGCACAGGTAGAATACAATGTGCTTTTACTGAACAAGAATTAAAAATCTTAAAATTACATGAAGCTGCGTATCACAAAGATCATGTAATTAAAATACATTATTAATATGGGAAGCGGATCATGGAGTTCTAGCACATATAAAGCTTTTGCTGATAGCTATACTAAAAAATCCAGAGAAGAAATCTTTCATCAAAGATCTCTACACGAAGAAATGGATCTTACAAAAAGTAAGACACATATTCGAGAATCTAGAGATTCTGAGGAACACCCAGAATCTCTTCCAGTTTTCATTGCATTAGATGAAACTGGTTCAATGGGTTCAATTCCTGATAAGATGATCAGGGATTATCTTCCGAAGTTAATGGATTCTATTATTGATTCTATTGGAGTTAAACACCCTCAAATTCTTTTTATGGGAGTGGGAGATCATGAATGTGATTACTACCCGTGTCAGGTAGGTCAATTCGAATCTTCAACTGTTGCAATTAATCAGTGTCTCTCTAAAATTTATTTGGAGGGTCGTGGTGGAGGTAATAGTGGAGAATCCTACTTACTTCCTTGGATTATTGCAGGAAATCATACGTCAATTGATAGTTGGGAAAAGCGAAAGCAAAAAGGATTCCTTTTTACAGTTGGTGATGAACCTACTTTGACAAGAATAAGTAGGGGAACTTTGGCATCCCTCACTGGAATGGAGTATGAGCGTGATTATACCTGGCAGGAGGCTTATGAACTTGCCTGTGAGAAATATCATGTGTTTCATATCCATGTTCGACATGGAAGTGAACATTATGATGAGGTAGTAGCTAAACAAATGAAAGAAACTCTTAGAGAAAACTTTATTGTGTGCAAACCTGATGAAGTTGTAGAAGCCATTTGTGAAGCTATGGGTAAAACTCTAAAAGGTAGCTCTTCAGTAATTGAAGAGGTTTCTGCAGAAAAAACTGTAGAAAATACAGAATCAAAACCTAATATATTTGACATACATCGACGATAATGTATAATATTGTAGTGGGTTGTACGTTTGGCGACGAGGGCAAGGGTCAAGTGACTCATGCCCTTTGTTGCGACGCTAAAAGAAAGCGTTTAAAACCTCTGGTTGTTAGATTTTCTGGAGGGCATCAAGCAGGGCATACAGTAACTACTTCATCTGGAACAATGCATATATTTTCTTGCTTTGGATCTGGAACATTTGCTGAAGCACCTACCTATTGGATGAAGCAATGTGTTATGGATCCACTACAATGGATGCGGGAACGAGAGGAGTTGGATTTCTTAGGATGTAATATCCCTATCCAATATTTTGATCCATATGTACAAGTAACAACTCCTTTTGACGTAATGCTGAATTCTGAAAGGAGTAAAGGTTTTACAGTAGGAAAAGGGATATGGGAGACTGTTCAGAGACAAAGAGAAGGACTAGCTTTATATGTAAAAGATTTAGCTTTTCCTCAAGTTGTAAAAATGAAGCTCCGATTAATTAGAGAATGGGCGGAAGATAGACTCCAGTTTAAGGAAACTTATTCAAGATTTACTCATGTTTTCGATAACTTAGATTCTTTAGTACATACTTATTGTAAGATTTTTTATCCCAATATAGTATTGGAGGATACGTTATCTAAATTAGCATGGAAAGAAAAGACTTCTGTGATATTTGAGGGTTCTCAAGGAGTACTTTTGGACCCTAATATTGGATTTTCATATGAATATACCACCCCACTTCCATGTTGTCCATCATGGAACAATCTCCCATTCTTTTTAAGTGATGATCAACTAATATTTAATTTTGTATATAGATCTTATTTAACAAGACATGGTAAAGGGCCTGTTGGAGGTTCTATATTCAAGGAGATTAATAATCCTTATGAAACAAATTTAAATAACCCTTTTCAAGGGGAATTTCAAACTTATGAATTCAATAAGGAATTAGTCTTGTATGGAATTGATCATGTTAAATCACACTTTAATCCTGAATATAAGGTAAGGTTGATTGAAACATGTTGTGACATATGTGCAGGACATGACTTAGGAATCCCTTATAATTACTCTATCAAAACCTGCAAAAAGAATTTTGACTCTGTATGCAAATAATTAACTTTTTATACCCAGAAAAGTCAGAAATAAAGTATCGAATTGATACTTATCCTGATTCCCAATCCCATCTTGTACTTGAGTCTGAAATGGATAGACGAAAGTCCCTGCTGATCTATACTAGATTATCCAATTTGAATGATATTTGGATTCTAATGCAATTAGCGGATATTTGTCATCGTCAAGGTATCCAGATTTCCTATCTACAAATAGCTTATTTGTTTGCAGCGCGAACTGATAGATTATTTTCTTTTAATGAGGCATTAGATTTGGAGCTTGTTAAAAAATGTCTTATCTTTGTACAAGCACAGCAAATTCTAGTACTGGATCCTCATTCTAAGCGTTTGATTACAGAAGGGGTAATTGATAATGACTGGCCTGCATTCTTTGCTTTAGAACCAGGTTCTAATATTCCAGAGAATGTTTTATTCCCTGACGAAGGTGCCTATCATCGTTACAGTGGGCTTTTTGACTTTGATACGACATACTATGCTACAAAGTATAGGATTTCAAGAGATAAGTTAGAGGTAAAATTACCTTCTAGAATAAAGCCAAATACTTCTATTCTAGTTTTTGATGACTTATGTGATGGTGGAGGAACTTTCTTTGCAATTTATAAAGCATTACAAGACATGGGAGTAACTGATGTGCATTTACGTGTCACACATGCTATCCAAAAAGAACCTTTAGTAAAGTTGTCAGAACTTTACAAAACAATAACAATTACCAATTCTTATAAGGATTGGGATAAAGAAGAACTTCCAAACAATATAAAAGTAATAAAAGTTTATGAATAAATTTAATGAAATTCTGAGTGCTACTGGAACTGCAGTACTCAAGAAACGTGCTGAAATCATCAATGCTGATGCCCGCGAAGCAGCTAAGGATCAGGTTAATCTCATTGAGAAAGAGATTCGTCAGATTAAGTCCAAGATTATGAATCTGGAGGATCTGTCGATTAAATCGACCGAATCACTGGTTGTAGGTACAGACTTTAAGGCAGATGAGTGGGTAACTCAGATGTTCAAGCTTCGTGATGACCTGCGCAACGCTGAAATCTGTCTGGAAATTGCTCAGAATATTTATAATGAGTATTTCACAGAACTTCCTGAAGTAAGCTGCGATAAGAAAGCAGAGTAACTTCATAGGCGGATTTACTCCGCCTTTTAAGGGCCTTTAGCTCAATTGAATAGAGCATCTGACTACGAATTAGAAGGTTACAGGTTTGAGTCCTGTAGGGCCCACATATGAAAACTGTTTTATATAGAATACAATCAATTGAAGCCCCAGAAAATGAAGGGTTTCGGTATGGCTCATTAAGAACACTATCTAAGACAAAGGTAGATGAAGAAATGTGCTTAAGGAATGAGTTTGGAAGTCATTATCTAATTAATGTTCCAGATTATTGAATTTGTGAGATTTTAAAAGAAATAGAAGAAGATGATGTATAGTTTAGATGAAATAGGTATTTTACCTAGTTCAAAAGCCACGGATATTACAAGTCGTAGTGAGTGTAGTCCTTTAGGAGACTTAGGAACATATCCTATTTTCGTTTCTCCTATGACATCCGTTATTGATGAATCAAATTATCAACTTTTTACAAAGGCTGATGTTCTTCCAATCATTCCAAGACGTGTAGATAATTTACAGTTTAGACTTAATGCGTGTAACCATGTTTGGTGTGCCTTTAGTTTAAAGGAATTTGAAATGTACTTTTGTGAAGGAGAAGTCTCTGATGAATGTCCTTTAGTACTTATTGATCTGGCTAATGGTCATATGAAGAAAATTTATGATTTAGTTAAAAAAGCTAAAGAAAGATGGAGTACTATTATCATAATGGTTGGAAATATCGCACACCCAGATATTTATTGGGAATGTTGTGACGCAGGAGTAGATTATGTTCGTGTAGGTATTGGAACAGGTAGTGTATGTACTACAGGTGTAAAAACTGGAATACATGCTTCGATGGAATGGTTACTACGAAAGTTATCCACCTGTAAGACACTAATTAATGCTTCTCCTAAACCTATGAAAGCTCCTAAAATTATTGCAGATGGAGGCATTTCTACAATAGATAGAGCTATAAAGTGTTTAGCTTTAGGTGCTGATTATGTTATGATGGGCAAAATGTTTGCACAATGTGAGGAGGCTTGCGGGCAAACTCGGACAAAAGGACTAGATGATAATCCTGAGACGCTTAGATATTTTATGTCTCTAACTAAAGCAGACAGAGAACGAGTTATTGGACTGTACCCCAAAGAAAGACTATACTACGGAATGGCAAGTGAACGTGGTCAAAAGGATATTTCAAACACTAAAAAGGCCGAAGAAGGAATTGAAATTTGGGTTCCTGTTGAATATACTCTTGAATCTTTACTTTCTCAATTTGATTCTGCATTAAGGTCTGCTATGTCTTATACAGGATGTAGGACTCTTGAAGAATTCAAAAATGTAAAATGGGAGTATATGTCTCCCTCTGAAAGAAATGCTTATTACAAATAAAATGAATAATCTTGATTTATACACAGTAATAGTTTTTGGAATCTTTGTTTTATGTTTATTATTAGGACTTGGATTTGCATTAACTATGTAGTCTGCTCCTTGGGGAATATTCTACTTCGGAGGAATGATCGTGCTTACTATTTATTATCTTAATATATTAAAAGATAGGATAGAGTAATTAAAGGTTTGCGGAGGTGACCAGAATGGATAATGGACCAGTCTTCTAAACTGGCGGCTGAATAGCCATTGTGGGTTCGAGTCCCACCCTCCGTACTAATAACATTATAATATGGCATGGATATATAGAGATAAAAATGGAGACTTAATGTTCTCCAAAATAAAACCTAAAAAAGTTTATATTTTCAGATTTAAAAATTATGAAATTCATAAAGAATCAGAAAGTACATGGTCTCCGTTTCTGGACTACAACTATATTATAACAGTTGGGATACCTGAAAGTTATTTTGAATCTCCTGGTTATTATGAAGTGAATGATTATGGAGATGATAATGTTCTCAGAAAGGTTTATAAAAATGAATGTGTTTTTGAAGGAGATTATTCTATGGGTTTTCCTGTAACATTTAAACCTGAAACAATTGCTACTTTAAAATCTATTGTTGATTTAGAGAATCTTACTATTGAGGATGGATTAATTGAAATATAATGGAGAAAATCAAAATTAACAATAACATTGAAGAAGATCATGTTCCTTTATATAATCCTGAAGGTAAGTTAGTTGGAATTATAGAAAATGAACTAGCTTTTAATGATGTTCGTATTCAAATCATGGAAAACAAACTAAGAGGGTACTATATTGTATATAAAGGTCAGGTATGTCGAATAGATATTCATGGAGAATTAGATATTTGGCCTAATGACTTATATAGGACAAATGTAGACCAACTATCAAAATTATTATGCTTTTAGTATGAAACAAATAAAAACATACTGTCCAAATTGTGGTAGGGAAACTATTCATGTTATTTATACAGAAGATGGATATGGGGCTTCTGGTGTAGCAAGAATTTTTTCTACCTTAATTTCTCTTGGAACGTCTAATTTAGCTTGCACTACATACAGTAAGTGTATTAGTTGTGGAAAGACTAAAGAATTATAAAATGATTAATGACCAAATTAAAAAGTTAGCTAATAAAAAGATTCCATTATATAATAACTCTTCTAGTTTATATGATATTTTGGATTGGCTGCGGGAGAAAAAATTCCTACATGTAGAGATACAATGGTATCCTCATGGTTGGATGTTTGTTATTTATAAAATTGATTCTCAAGAGGATGAACCATATGATACTTCCTCTGAAGTATATACTAGTTATCTAGATTGTTTAGAGGCTGGAATTATAAGAGCATTAAATATTATATAATTATGAAAAATACAGGTTTACATGATATTCTGGATGAACTAAGAGATAAAGAGTCTTTACATGTAGAAATCGGATGGCATCCTAATGGATATGCATACGCTATTTATAGAATTAATAGTCGAGATACAGAGCCATGTTATGCTTCTTCTGAAAGATACGATAATTATCGGGAATGCTTAGGAGCGGCAATTGTAAAAGCAATGAACTTAGTGGATTAATAAAAATGAAAACACTTCTTTGGGTAGATGATGCTCGTAATCCAATGGAAGATGATTGGATGAATTTTAGTCCAATTGGTAGAAATTGTAAAGTAATATGGGCTCAATCTTACCAAGAAGCAATTGATTTTCTTGAGAAAGAATGGCCTGATGCAATTTGTCTAGATCATGATTTAGGGGAAGAGAAATCTGGATATGATATAGCTAAGTATATTGTGGATCGGTGTATTGATGAGGGTAAAAAACTTCCTGAGTTTGCTAGTCAGTCTGCTAATCCTGTTGGAAGGGAAAATATTATTACATTATTGAGCAATTATAAGAGACATGAACTTCTAGATCATATTCAAAAAGTTATTGATTATAAACATGATTGGCGGAAAGCAGTACAAGAAGGAAAAAGTTTGCCAAAATGGAATGGAAAAATTAAAGTCAATTAATTTATGACACAGTATATTTATATACATACAAACAAATTTTCTAGGTGGTTCCTTTTAAGATATCTTAAAAAGAAAGGTTATACTTTTAGAAATAACATGACTCAGGAGCATATTTTTATTCATCCTTATGGCAGATATGCTTTTTGCATGTGTGAGAAAATCATAGCTTATGAGGAAGTATGGGCTTGGGTTGTTTTTAACAGTATATTTAAATAATTTTAACAATGCTTTACTGTAATATATGTGGATCTCCTTTACGATATATAGGAGAAACTAAGGATGCTAATGGAAATGTTATAAGCATCTATTCGTGTCCAAAATGTAACAAGCTAGTTTATATTTAGTATGTTCTTTCTTAATTTAGCTGTATTAATTTTTTGTGGAGCAGTTCTTGGATATGAAAGACAAAAAACTAACAAGGTAATTGGAATTCGTTCCGTTGTTCTACTGATATTAGGATCTTTTATATTTACATATATCTCTACAAGAATAGGTGGAGACCCTTCTAGAGTAGCTGCCCAGATAGCTTCTGGAGTTGGCTTTATTGGTGCTGGAATCATTTGGAAGGACAAATCCACTAATATAGCTAACTTAACAACAGCAATTCTCATTTGGGTTATTGCAGCTCTAGGAAGTATGATTTCTATTGGATTACTTGCTGAAGCAATAGTAATAACAGGAATAATTTACATTGTCCTTAGATTTAATTTTTTAAAGGACGTCTAAAGGTTTGGAGAGTAATCCTTGATGGTGATAGGGCTTGCCTGCTAAGCAATGTGTGCCTTTCTGGCATGTGGTTCGATTCCACTGCTCTCCGCAAATAAATTAATATTAAAAGGATATGGAATTTAAAGTAATCAGAATCACTTTTGATAACGGAACAGAACAGGTTTTTAATTTTCAACATGTAAGAGATTTCAGTTATAATGAAAAAAATAAATCTGCAACTATAACTATAAAAGGAAACGGACCAAATTGGGATACTCAGATATTTACTAATAATATTACTGAAATATATGTTTCGAATCTAGAGTAATTAAGAATGCCTCTGTGGTGGAATTGGTAGACACGTGTGCCTTAGGAGCACATGGACCTAGTCCATGCAGGTTCGAGTCCTGTCAGGGGTACTTAATAATATTTAAAACTAATATAAAATGAATATTGAAAATTTTTCAACGGCAAATCTTCCTGGTCTAGCAGACCTAGGAGATACTAAAAATTGAGCGAGTATTAAAGGGATTAAAGGATCTGTAGGTCCTGTGGGATGTTCAGCAACAGGTGTAGGTAGTGGAAATCTTACTTCTACTACCTCAAATTCATACATCCCTCCAACTACTTATACTAATGGCCTCATTATAGGCTCTAGTAATCCGTATGCATATGGACCAATTAAAACAGAAAGACTTCCTATGAGTGAAGAACTTTATTTATATATAACTGGAGGTAAATCCTGTATTTCTACAGCACCTCCTACTTGGAATAGTCAGGAGAACTGTCTTTGGCATGCAAAAGGTTCCCGAGTACTTTCTATAGAAGGTGATTATGGACTATCTCGTCTTATAAAATCTTATATTGGTTCTGAACTAGATGTAATTTACACATATCTTACTATAAATGGATTTAATGTTTATGCTACTATTTTAGGACCTTCTGGAGAACTATTTGTAGAAAAGGCACCTATTAAAGGTAAAGAGAATCTAATTCATAGGAGTCGAAAGAAATAATAGAAAGGATTGCGCCTGACCCGAGGCGGGGGGGAGGTCTTCAAAACCTCTATGCTGTTGGTCCATCTTCAGCCCTGTGGGATCGTTACCTACCAGGCGTGCAAATAAGAAGTAAATATGACTATTAAGGAACAATGTATACATTTACGGGAAGAAGGAAAAACTTATAACGAAATTTGTACTATTCTACACTGTTCTAAAAGTACAGTTGCATATCATTTGAATACGACTACTAAGATAGCAGCTACAAAATGACAAAGCGAAAACAAATGTAAGGATTGAAAGTACAAATTTATGCATAGTTGTTCTAACTTTCTAAATCGAAGAGATAGATCTAAACATATCAGAACAATGTGTTCAGATTGAAATAAAAAGTTTAGAACTCACGTATCAGAGTTCAATAATAGATATAAAAACAAAGGAAATTTGGCTAATAAATGTTATTACAAGGATGTGTTAACATATCTTAATGGAACTAATGTTAAATGTTATTTAACAGGTACACCTATTGATTTGACAAAAGATGATTATTGTTTTGATCATATAGTTCCTGTATCAAAAGGAGGAACTAATGAATTATCAAATCTAGGAGTAACTATTCCCTCAGCTAATTATTCTAAACATGATTTAACTATAGAGGAATATTTGTCTTTATGTAAACAGGTTTTAGAACACCATGGGTATACTGTAAGTAAAACTTAAAAATATGACTTATAAACAAATTTTTATTGGAGGGATTACTATTCTGGGTATGTATATGCTACTGGGTTTGATGTTAAATTTCCCATGTAAATCAGAAGTGTCTCCAGTAAACTCTCCTGTAATTATTACAGAAGATTGTGATTCTCTTACAGAGTGGCAAGTTTTTATCATGGCACTTGTTGAAGTAGAATGTGAGAGAAATCCAAAAGTAAAATCTAGTAAAAATGCAATAGGCCCATTCCAAATTACTAAAATTTATGTTGATGAAGTTAATAACTTATATAACACTAATTTTGTGTTAGAGGATGCTTGGGATCTTGATAAAGCTTTAACTATGTTTGAAATGATGAATGACCATTATAATCCAACTAGAGATATTGATAGAGCAATTAAACTACATAATCCTGGAGCTGGTAAATGGTATGGGAAAAGAATAAAAGATCGTATGGAACTAATTCGATTTAGTGAAGCACTAAGATTCAAAATTGTTGAACTTTACGATAATTAATATGTGGTGGTTGATTGGATTACTATTAGCTATTGCTATCATACTTAGTCCTATGTTATGGGCTATTTATAAACATATAACGTATGAGAAGTTGAATAACTAAAATTTTAAGTGGAGTTGCAATTATTTTAGGAATAACTGTTTACTTCATGAATGTAAGGATAAATGATTTAAATAAATCATTAGATATATCCGTTAATAATGAAAAAGCATACTCGGCTGAAAACTCAGCCTTGAAAGAGAGTAATATAGTTTTTAGATTTGAGTTAGCTCAAATGACCCACATGAATGATTCAATTCTTGTGAAAATGCGAGAAGTAGCCCAAGAACTCAAAATAAAGGATAAGAAATTAGAATCTTTACAATATCAGTTAGAACATATTTCTAAGTCAGATACTATTTTTATTAGAGATACTATATTTAAAGATCCTGGTTTTAAACTTGATACGTGTATTCAAGATAAATGGGCTAAAACTTGTCTACATCTTGAATATCCAAATGAAGTAGGAGTGTCAAGCGAGTTTAACAATGAAAAGTATATTATTACTTCTTGGAAAAAAGAACCAATTAAGCAAAGGAAGTGGTTCCTTCCAAGATGGTTTACGAAAAAACAAAAAATTGTAACTGTTGACGTAGTAGATAAGAATCCTTATGTAACTACAGAAAGACAGAGATTTGTACAAATTGTAGATTAAATGATTACAACAATACCTACAAAATATGATATAGGGCAGAAAGTATATTTAAAGAAAACTGCTCTTGACTTTTCTCGAGGATATTTCATTGATGTTGAAGTTCCAGATCCAACTCCTTACATAATTACATCTATTAGAATTCATGTATATCCTGATTATACAAGTATTTATTACCGTATCGATGGAAAACAGGAATCTATTAGGGAGGATAAAGTATTTAGTTCTTTAGAAGAGGTAGAAGCCCATTGTAAGCATGATTCAGAATAGCTTTTTGGAAAAAGGTAAAGAGAAAGAATTAGAATTTGCCTTAGCTCTTTGCAAAGCTAAAAGTCTTTCGTCCTCTATAATAGAAGAAGCTAGCAAGGAAGATGACATTTATCGTCATATTGATATCTGGGTGGGAGCAAATAGTTTCGATGTTAAAGCTGCAAAGAAAACCAACCGCTCTGATTTACTTCCTAACTATGATATTCATTGGATAGAACTCAGAAACGTTCATGGAGACAAAGGCTGGCTATTCGGGCAAGCTGATTATATAGCCTTTGAGTTGGAAACTACTTGGTGTATCTGTCCAAGAATTTCTTTAATACGGTCTCTAAAGGGTAAAATTGATTTTTCCAATTTTACTACTAATAGAGATGATATGTTTAGAGTATATAGACGTAAAGATAGATTAGATGCTATTGTTAAAGTCGATAGTGATTTTTTGACCAAGGTTACGTCTAGTTTTTTAATTCCTAAAGAATAGACTATGATTTTCTC
>ENA-OPBD01000047-OPBD01000047.1-human-gut-metagenome-genome-assembly--contig:-NODE-47-length-96226-cov-5.215762_pt1 | contig 96226 bp, 84 predicted proteins | sample MGYA00241062_ERZ501440 | MGnify/ENA primary metagenome ERZ501440 (study PRJEB25962, sample SAMEA2042628) | human gut metagenome | biome: human gut; feature: human-associated habitat; material: faeces...
AGACATATAATATATAGGCTCGAATGGTGAAAGTGCCCATTTGGGCCTATTATTGCATAAATGAACATGTTACAACTAGAGCAAGATCCACCCGTGTATTACAGTATTGTCATTTTGACAATTTTGTATTACTTACGAGTAGCAGACTTGATGGGGATTACGTCCCCATACCCACGTGAAAATATAATTGCTGGCAATTACATTTTAGCAGATACACAAGCGTTTCTGAGTAAGCGTCACAGACAACAAAATAATGAAATTTTGATAAGGCATTCACCTGGAATAGGTGAGTGTTTTTTGTTTTTAAGTATTCAATTAACCGAAAAAAATAAAAAAATCTCCTCAGGGGGCTGTAAAAGTGCCTCTTAGCGTTTCGTTTTATGTAAGGGTGTTTTTGACAGGAAAAAATAAAAGAATTTCATCAAGAGCCTGTATTTATGCCCTTCATCTTTTGAATATGTGTAAGGACATTTTTGAGCTGGCAGAAAAATGTTTTTTACAACAATTAGAAATAGAAACGAGGCGAGAAAAGAATGCAATATGAATACATGAAGGAGTTAGAGCAGATGCTTCAGTACTTCCAGTTTCCGAAGTTTTTGCTGAAGCTGCGCATTTCCCAAAATGCAAAATTTCTTTATATGATTTTGTATGACCGGGCACGGATATCGAGAAAGAATAGCTGGATAGACAAGTATGGAAATGTTTATCTGATATTTCCGATAGATGAATTGTCTGTTCAAATCGGCAAATGCAAAACTTCTGTAAAAACAGCATTGAAGGAATTAGATGATGAGGGATTATTGGTTCGCAGATCCGGTGGATTTTCAAAACCTAATCATTTATATGTAAAAATTCCATCTGATGAGATTGGTTTACAGCCGGTTGATGATAAGGCGGTTGAAAAGATGGCTGTAATAGAGTCGGAAAAGCACCCATCATCTGGTTGTAAAAATGGCTGTGGAGGAGTCGGAAATGTGGCACCTAGTAAAGTAACTGAGAAATATAAAAGAAATAAATATCATGAAGTAAATTATTGCTATGGGGAAGGAGAGAGCTTGTGATGAGAGAAGAAGATACCGTATGTGTAGGCAGTGATGGTTTGCGATACTGCAAAGTCTGTGGGGAAGCGAAAGAAGCATTTTTCCACAAGGGTGGATTTATGGGGATGAAGAAACATTCCAGGCAATGTGCCTGTGACAGAAAAGCATATGAAGAAGAACAAAAATATTTTAAAGACAAAGAGCACCTGGAATTAGTCAGTAGAAATACGAGCATCTGTTTTGACGAGAGCAGAATGGAAGAGTGGACATTTGAAAATGCAGATATGTCAGATGCGGTAATGCATAAGGCAAAAAATTATGTTGATAACTGGGAGGAAATGAAAAGAAATCATATAGGCTGTTTGTTCTGGGGACCGGTTGGTACTGGGAAAAGTTTTATTGCTGGGTGCATTGCCAATGAACTTCTAAAGCAGGAGGTAACGGTAAAGATGACCAACTTCAATACTATTATCGATGATATATTTCCGCTGGCAGACAAAATGGAATATATCAATGCATTGGCTTCATATCAGCTTTTGATTATTGATGATCTTGGTGTGGAACGAAATTCAGAATATGCGTTAGGAATTATTTTTAGCGTCATAGATCGCAGGATCCGTTCGGGACGACCTTTGATCATCACAACGAATCTTCCGCTGATAGAAATAAAAAGCGAGACCATGTTGGATAAAAGGCGTATCTATGACCGTATTTTAGAAATGTGTACGCCTATGTATGTTGGAGGCACAAGCAAACGAGAAGTGATTGCAAGTATGAAAATGGAGAAAGCGAAAACGCTGTTGAACACAAACAGAGGGAAGGAGGAATGCGAATGAATCATACAGAAAAAACAATACCTGTTTGGAAGAAATATTCTTTAAATGTTTCCGAAGCAGCAGAATATTACGGAATTGGAGAAAAGAGATTGAGACAAATCGCAGGTGAAAATGAAGGAGCAGATTTTATTTTGGAAGTTGGTTCGCATATCCGGTTCAAAAGAAAATTATTTGAAGATTATCTGGACACAGCCAGTACAGTTTAAGTGACAGAATAGAAGAAATAGTAATGAAAATAATGTTCATTTTATCTTAGCGAAGAGAAGGTCTTGTGGTATAATGAATAAACCGAGACGGTCTTCCAAGTTAAATGAACATTTGATGAAGGAGACTAAAAAATTATGAGTGAAAAAAGGAGAGATCATAGAGGACGTATATTACACAATGGAGAAATACAGTTATCTGATGGCAGATATCGATTTAAGTATGTCGATGAGATTGGAAAGGAGCGCTGCGTATATAGCTGGCGCTTAGACCATAATGATGCAACTCCGAAAGGAAAGCGCCGTACTTTGTCGCTTCGGGAGATGGAGAAGAAAATCCAGGCGGACCATTTTGAGCAGATTGCAACAAATGGCGGAAATATGACGGTACTGGAACTGGTTGAAAAATATACATCAACAAAAACCGGTGTCAGACCTACTACAGTTGCAGGATACGGAACAGTTATCAATTTATTGAAGAAAGATCCATTTGGAAAAAGAAGGATTGATACGGTTCGGATTTCGGATGCAAAATGTTGGCTGATACATCTTCAGCAGGTAGAAAAGAAAAGCTATAGTTCCATCCATTCGATTCGAGGAGTTCTTCGACCGGCATTTCAATTGGCAGTGGATGATGACCTGATCAGGAAAAATCCATTTCAGTTTCAGCTAATGGAAGTGGTTGTGAATGACAGTGTGACAAGAGAGGCAATCAGCAGAGCGGAGGAACGTAAGTTTCTACGATTTGTGAAGGAAGATTCTCATTTTTGCAGGTATTATGAGGGAATCTATATTTTATTTAAAACCGGTCTTCGCATCTCGGAATTTTGTGGTTTAACGATTTCTGATATTGATTTCAAGGAACATACGATCAACATTGATCATCAATTGCAGAAAAAATCAAAAATCGGATATTATATACAAGAGACTAAAACAACCAGCGGAACGAGAAAGATACCTATGACTGCGGATGTAGAGGAATGCTTTCGGAAAATAATAGAAAAACGAAACCCGCCTAAAGCAGAGCCTATGGTAGACGGAAAAAGTGGATTCTTATACTTTGATAAAAACGGAAGTATTTGTTATTCTCTGCACTGGGAGCATTACTTTCAACACATCATTCAGAAATATAATAATACTTACAAAGTGCAGATGAATGTTATCACACCGCATGTATGTCGGCACACCTATTGCTCAAATATGGCAAAATCCGGAATGAATCCAAAAGCATTGCAATATTTGATGGGGCACTCAGACATCAGCGTAACGCTGAATACATATACGCATGTAAATCTTGAGGATGCCAGAGAAGAAATCGCCAGACTTCGGATTGTGTAATTACGATTTTTAATTGAAAATAGCAAGGTGTAAAATGGAAAAACATACACCTTATTTTACACCTTTTGCGGACAATATTATGTAAAAATAAACCAGGTTATGCCAGAAAGCAAAAATTTACAAGAGCTTACAAAGCCCGAAAAACCAAGAAAAACTAAGAAATGCGAGGTTATGCAACAATGATAAAAGTGCTCTTTATCTGCCACGGCAACATCTGCCGTTCCCCAATGTCCGAATTTATTTTAAAAGACATAGTAGAAAAACGCGGCATTAAAGAAAATTTCGAGATTTCCTCTGCTGCTACCAGCACTGAAGAAATCTGGAACGGCAAAGGAAATCCTATATACCCACCTGCACAAGCTGAGCTTAAAAAGCATGGTATTGGTAGGACAAGCTATACTGATTTTACCGGAAAGAGAGCAAGGCAGGTTAAAAAAGCGGATTACGATTATTATGATTATCTTCTCTGTGCAGATACTAATAATATAAGAAATACACTTAGAATAGTGGGTGAGGATAAAAATAATAAAATCCATTTGTTAATGGATTTTGCTGATGAAAATAATTGGAAAGGGTCTGGAAAAGAAATAAAAATAAGTAATTGTTCTATTGCAGACCCTTGGTATACGGGAAATTTTGAAACAACCTTTAATGATATAATCCGTGGTTGTTATGGATTTCTCGAATATATTAACAAGCAATAGTGTTTAAACCAGACATATAATAAAATTCATAAGATATTATAGAGGGTTTTAGAAAGCCTATACTAAACAATTAAAAAATAAAAGTATAAAGTCATTAAGGGAAAAATAAAATTCTCCCCATTTTTAAAGTTGATTTAAGGTTCGCGTATATACTTATAAGTGTAAAGAAAATTTAAGTATGAACAGGAGGTCAGCTTTATGTATAAGAAAAAATTTGCTGCACTAGCAGTTACAACAGCACTTATCACAGCAACCGCATTGACAGCTTGTGATAAAGATATTATATCATCAAATTCAATGAAGGATATGCAGCCAGGTGGAGAAAATATGGGTCAGGCACCTAATGGAGCCAATGGCAATGGAAATCAAGAAACCCCACCAGAGAAGCCAGAAGGAAGTGACAACACATCCGTAGATAATACTTCAAACAATAGCAGCTCCTCAGATGCTATAAAAGTCGTATTAGAGCTTAGATGAAACCTTTGCATCTACAGGTACAGCAGATATAGCAATAAACAATGCAACACTTACAGCCAATGGTTCAGAGGCAGTTTGTATTGAAGGACTTAATTCATTAAAGCTTTTTAATTGCGATTTAATAGGTAATATGTCTGATAATGAGCAGAATGATTGTACCTGGAATGTTATTGTATATCAAAGTATGTCAGGAGATTCAGAGGTTGGAAATGGTACTTTTAGTATGAAGGGTGGAAGCATTACTGGAAAAAACGGTAGTATGTTCTACACAACCAATACAGAGTGTACCTTCTACTTAGCTGATGTAGACATTACCTATGCTGATGAAAATGACTTTTTCCTTAGATGTACAGGTAATAATAATAAGCGTGGCTGGGGTACTTCTGGTAAAAATGGTTCTCAGTGTAGCTTTACTGCTGAAAATCAGGAAATGACTGGTGATATTATTTATGATACTACAGCCGATATGTCAAAGGCTGCAGATGGAGGAGATTTCTCCGATTATGCAGTAGAGCAATTATAATATAAATAAAAATCTATCTAAATAGAAGGCAAAAATAACATTAACTACTAGAGAAATCTAGTGGTTTTTAATACCATCTGTTTGCACATTAGTTCGTATGAATATTATCTGTGTCAGATTATTTTCTTATAGAAAGATTAAATGATTTAGGAGCTGCTTATTCTGAAATTGTTGCAAATTCAATTATTGCAGTAGTATTTATGACTATATTATTTCTTAAAAAATATATTAGCTTTAAAAGTGCTTTTACTGATATTAGTATACTAAAGAAGTATTTTAAGGTGGGCTTCTTTTCTGGTGTGCAGATTTTCCTAGATAATTTTATATACGCAGTAATGATTTGTAAAATGGTTAATGCTGTGTCAGAGTCAGGTAATTACTGGGTTGCCAATAATTTCATATGGGGCTGGCTGTTAGTTCCTGTTATATGTGTTGCTGAAATAATTAAAAAGAATAGCTTTGAGAAAATAAAATTTAAGAATTTTTGGGTGCCTGGTATTGTTATTGTTGGACTTTGGATTATTATAACACCATTTTGGAAAATATTTATTGATAAAGCTATGGCAGTAAATTCAAATACTATTTTAAGAATTGTAAAACCACTTATTATTTTTTATATTGCATATATTGTAGCTACATTTATTTTATTATAAATCTGTTTGGATTTGGTATGGTAGTTCATATGTTGTTTTCAATTTTATTTTATAAATGGGACATAAAAAAGCAGTGCCTGCGGTAAAAGGCACTGCTTTATGGAGAAATGAAAAAGAAAAAAATTTATAGGAATCTGTATTGTAATTGAACAATACAGAGGGGTTGGTAGTCGGAACTGACAAAACTCCAACAAATGTTAAAATTTAACAGCTCCATTTTAAAGTTTTATAGGCATTAATACCAATTCAGAAAAATAAATAGTCTAGAATTGTATGTACTGATTACTAATGTAATCATTTCAATTATCTTTCTGAATATGTTTATATAATAAAATTAAAATGTGTTCAAACGGTGAAAATCCTATTAAGATATTATGAAAATGATTAATAATTAGTTTAGTATTCTAAGTGGGAAGAAAAGTGAATTTATAGTGCAAAGGCTTACAAAATGCTTGCAAAAGCATTCACAGGAAAATATCCTAAAATAATATTTGCAAAAATATTTTTAAAAGCATTGACTACAAAAAAGCATACAAATAAAATATAAATAGCAGATGTAAAAATTGATATTTAGCTTGGATTTTAAAGCTAGCTAAGTAATGAAAGTTTAGGCTTAAATTAAAAAGTCAGTTAAGAAATGAAAGTCTGAGCATAGATTAATAAAGCCAGCTAAGTAATAGAAATCTAAGTTTGAATTTTAAAAGTAGAAAAGTAATGAAAGTCTAAGCTTAGATTTAAAGAGCCTAAAAAGTAATAAAAATCTAAGCTTAGTTTTTAAAGCAGGATTTATAATGAAAAGTTAATTTCAAATCAAAAAAAGGAAGTTTTAGGTATGAGAATTTTATTGGCTGAGGACGAAAAAGACCTTGTTAATGCTTTGTGTACTATTTTAAAACACAGTAATTACTCGGTAGATGCAGTATATAACGGAGCCAATGATTACCTTACAAAGCCCTTTGCAACTAAGGAACTATTAGCCAGGATAAGAGCAGTAACTAGAAATGCTGCAGCTAACGAGGTTTTTAATAATGTACTTAAATATGGAAATGTTACCTTAGATTTAACAACATATGAGCTTGCTTCGGTGGAGGGAAGCTTTATGGATAAAATCTGGGGCTTTGAAAGTGAGGCAGAAAGTAATGTTGTTTGGGTTAATATTTCTTATTTGAGAAAAAAATTGAAGACAATAGGTGCAGACATTAACATAAAGGCAACGAGAAATGTTGGATATTCTCTTGAAAAATTACAGAGCGAATAGGCAGGTAGGATATGATAAAAAGATTACAGAGAAAATTTATAATTAGTGCTATGGCTGCAGTTACCATTGTTTTGTCTATAATAATGATAATAATTAATAGTGTAAATTATGTAAATATTATAAAATCAGCTAATAATCTTTTGAATATATTAGAGGATAATAATGGTGTATTTCCTATGGAAGAAAAGGATAATCCACATGCTGAGGATAAGGACGAAAAGAAGCCGCCAAAGATGGATATATCAAAGGAAACACCCTTTCAGACTAGATATTTTACAGTTGAAATTACTCCAGAGGGAAATGTATACAGAATAGACACAGGTAAGATTGCGGCTATTTCTACGGAAACAGCCAAAGAATATGCTTTGGAGTTGTATAATCAAAATAAAACAGAAGGTCGAAGGGATTGCTACATATATAGAGCTAATAGCTCCTCAAATGGTAATACTATGTACATTTTCTTAAATGTAGAAAATGATTTAAAAAATTTCTACACCTTTTTGTGGTCAAGCATTGGAGTTAGTATTATAGGAATAGTTTTTGTTTTAATATTAATAGTTGTCTTTTCAAAAAGGATAGTAAGTCCAATGGCACAAAGCTATGAAAAGCAAAAAACCTTTATAACAGATGCTAGTCACGAAATTAAAACACCTCTTGCAGTAATAGAAGCAAATACAGAGGTGGTAGAAATTGAAAATGGGGAGAGCCAGTGGACAAGAAGTATTAAGGAGCAGATAAGCAGATTAAGTGAACTGACAGAAAAACTGGTGTTTTTGGCAAAGATGGACGGGGAAAGAAACACCTTTGTAATGACGGAGTTTTCATTATCTAAGTTAGCACAGGAGATTACAGAGGGCTTTAATGGAATGGCAAAGGCACAGAATAAAAAATATACTGTAAGCATTGATTCGGACATAGGTGTAAAGGCTGATGAAAAAGCAATAAAGCAGCTTTTGTCAATTCTTATAGAGAATGCCTTCAAGTATTCAGATAGAGAAGGGAACATAGCCGTTACAGTAAAAAAGAATGGAAAATATAAGGAGATAGAGGTAAGAAACACAGCAGACAATTTAAAAAAGGGTGATTTAAGTATTTTATTTGAAAGATTTTATAGACTTGACAGCTCAAGAAATTCCAATACTGGTGGAAGTGGAATTGGGTTATCTATTGCTAAGGCAATAGCAGAGGCACACAAGGGAAAAATAAAGGCTTACAGCTTGGATGGTAAGGAGATAGTGTTAAAGGTAAGTATGGATATATAAATAAGAGTGTAAAAGGTGCTTTGTCTAAAAGCCTATCTAAGTACAAGGCTTTTAGGCAAATTTAATATACAAAAAATCTGATTTAAGATAAAATTTAAGTTTTATTTTAAGTTCGTTTGTTAAAGTATCCCCGTAAGGAGGTAGAAGCTATGAATTATAAAAATTATCAAAATGTATTTAAAAGATATGAGCTTAAATATATGCTTGATAGTTCTCAATACGAAGTAGTCAAAAAAGCAGTTGATGAACATATGAAACTAGATGAATATGGAAAAAGTACAATTTGTAATATTTACTTTGACACACCAGATAATTTGCTGGTAAGACGCTCTATTGAAAGACCAATTTATAAAGAAAAATTAAGATTAAGGAGCTACGGGATAGCGACAGATAATAGTACGGTGTACATAGAATTAAAAAAGAAATATGAATCCGTAGTTTACAAAAGAAGAATTTCTGCAAGCTATGAAAAAGCAATGGAATATCTTACAGGCAAAGGCAGTCTGGAGGATAGCCAGATATTAAGAGAAATAGATTATTTTAAAACTATTTATAAGGATATTAGACCCACCTGGGTAATTTCCTACGATAGATACGCCTATTTCACAGATGAGGACAAAAATTTCCGAGTAACCTTTGACAACAATATTTTAGCAAGAGATTATAATTTAACGCTTACAGAAGGTGTTGAGGGAGAGCCGGTATTAGATAAGGAATATGTATTAATGGAAATAAAAACTGCTGGTGGGATACCATTATGGATGTGTAAGGTTTTAAGTGACAATGCTATTTATAAAACCTCATTTTCAAAATATGGAACAGCGTACATAAAAAAATTTAGGAGGCAATAGAATGTTAGAAGCTATATTTCAAGGAGTATTTGATAATGGATTAGAAGCGTCGGTAAATTTATCAGAATTTTTACTTTGCGTAGGAGTATCACTAATAATAGGACTTATTATTGCATTTACCTTTACCTATAAAAATAAATATACAAAAAGTTTTATGGTAACCTTGGCGTTACTGCCAGCAGTAGTCTGCGTGGTAATTATGATGGTAAACGGAAATATTGGAACAGGTATAGCTGTTGCAGGAGCATTTAGTCTTGTGCGTTTTAGGTCAATACCTGGTAATGCGAAAGAAATAAGTACAATATTTATTGCAATGGGTGCAGGTCTTATAGCAGGTGTAGGCTATCTTGGATATGCAGTTTTATTTACAATAATTGTTTGTGCAGCAATGATTATTCTTAATGCAACTAAGTTTGGACAGATGAAGGAGAATAATGAATTAGCACTTAGAATTACAATACCGGAAAGTCTTAATTACACACATACCTTTGATGATATTATGGAAAAATATACAGCTAAAAGCGAGCTTGTTTCTGTAAAATCAACAAATATGGGAAGTATGTTTAAGCTGCAGTACAATGTTATTTTAGTGGATACTGATAAGGAGAAGGAATTTATTGATGCGTTGCGTACAAGAAATGGAAATTTAGAAATTGCCATTTCTAAACAGGAGGCGAGTGTTAATGAACTTTAATAAAAAAAATACATAAAGGCAGTAAAGAAAACTGCTGTTATAACAATAGTAACAGCAATGCTTTTCACAGCCTATGGCTGCAGCAGTGGTGGTGATAGTTCCAAAAACAGCACAGAGGAAACCACAGCAGGCATCTCTGATAATTCCACAGGTAGTATTATAGTAAGCGTTGAGGATATGTTTTCTGATCGGGATATGGAAATAGGCTATGATGAACAATCAGCTATTAATATTAAGCTTGAAAATGACAGTGTAAGCTGTGATGACAGCGGAGTTGTCATTGACGGAACAGTTGTTACTATTAGTAAGGAGGGGGTGTATGTATTATCAGGAACTCTTTCAGAGGGACAAATAATAGTAGACACTGGCGACTCAGATAAGGTACAGCTTGTACTTAAGAATGCAGATATTACATTAAACGGTGCAGGTACCTTAAATATAGATTGCAGCTTGGCTCATGGAATTGTATGTAAGGATGACCTTAAATTAACAAGTGGAACCTACGATATAAATGCTGCATCTCACGCATTATCTGGCAAGGATAGTGTAAGAATTGCAGGAGGAACATTTAATCTTACATCAAAAACAGCCAGCATACATTCTGAAAATACAGATAATATAGAAAAAGGCTTTATTTACATAGCTGACGGTGAGCTTACAATCTCCAGCGAAAAGAACGGTATAAAGGCAGGCTCATCACTTACTATAAATGGTGGCAATATTAATATTACAAAGGCGGAGGAAGGCTTAGAGGCTATGTATATTGACATAAATGGTGGAAATATCAATATTGTTTCTGATGATGACGGAATAAATGCGTCAGGTGGAAATAGTGACAGCAGTAAAATGCAGGGGGATAGCAGCTTTTATATAAAAATTACTGGAGGAACAGTAAATGTAGTTGCTAGAGGTGACGGAGTTGATTCAAACGGTAATATTTATATTACAGGTGGAGCCTTATATGTAACTGGTCCGGAGTCAAATGGAAATAGTGCATTAGACTACGAAAAAGAAGCAGTGATAACAGGTGGTACTGTCGTGGCAGCAGGGTATAGTGGAATGGCAGTAAACTTTTCAAGCTCTTCTACACAAGGCTCAATGCTTGTAAATATTACTAATACAGTATCAGGAGAGGTTACCTTAAAGGATGAGTCTGGAGAAACCTTAGTAAGCTATACACCACAAAAGTCATATAACTCAGTTGTAATAAGCACGCCAAGGATAGAGGTTTCAAAAACTTATACTGTATCTATGGCAGGAACGGAAACATCAGTTACAATGGATAGTTTAATTTATGGGGAAGGTATGAGTATGGGAGGCGGCGGAATGGATCGACCAGAAAACGGTAACAGACGAAATGAAATGGAAAGACCAGAGGACGGAGAAAGACCAAGCGAGATGTAATTAATTATTGACAGATAAAAAAAAGTATGATAAAAAATAACTGTACTAATACAAATGGTACAGTATATATCATACTTTTTTTATTGCCAAAAAGTATATTACAAAGTTGTATGCTGTATCGTTGGTTTAGTATTACATATGTACAAAAAGCAAATTAAAGCTTTTGGGTATAAAGTGAAAGTGTAAAATTATTGGTGATTAGATGAGTGAAAATGAAAAAATTAAGCCAGGCAGATTTAGAGGTATTTCAGGTAGTACATTAAAGATTATAGCAATTATTATAATGTTTATTGACCACCTTGCGGCTGTTGCAATTATTGAGCTTCCAGCATATTTCTATCAGCAAAATAATATGGAGAAGTATCAGGCAACGATAAAGCTATATTATTTAATGAGGATTATTGGAAGAATTGCTTTTCCTATATTTATATTTTTAATGCTTGAAGGAATAAAATATACAAAAAATAAATATAAGTATTTATTGAGAATGTTTGTATTTGCAGTAATATCCGAGATACCCTTTACCTTTGCAATTAAGGGAAGCATTAAAGGAATATCTGCAACAAATGTATTTTTTACATTAACTATTGGTCTTGCAGTATGTATTTTACTGGATAAGTTACTTCAGCAAAAAAATAGGCTATGGCTTTTTGCAGCATTGCCAATTATAGCCATTGGTGGATTTTTGGCAGAGCTTTTAAATACAGATTACAGCTATTTTGGTGTATTAGCAATAATCGCAGGCTGTCTGGTAGAAAAATTCGTCAGACATTTAGGTATAAGCATTTGGAAAATTTCAAATGAAAAGCTATGCCAGATATGTGCAATAGTTGCTATATGTGTAGTTTTGTCGATGCAGTCAAAGCTGGAAACATACTGTGCATTCTCACTGATACCAATATGTTTGTATAATGGAAAAAGAGGAATAAGAATGAAATATTTCTTTTATGCCTTTTATCCGGTACATCTATTGCTGCTTGTGGCTGTAAAATATTTAATAACAGGTGTGTAGGTAAGGATATAATAAACAGCTAGTTAAGGCTGTAATATGTATTATAATATGAGTTTTTACTGTGGGTGCGTTTTAAAAATAAGTTTTTTGACTAAAAGAAAGGTAAAAGATCTGAAAAAATGAAAAAAGGTTCAAAGGTTGTTTTAGTAATAATACTTGTATTACTAATCGCATCATCAGCTATTGGAATTACATTTGGTGTAATGAGTATGAAGGAGATTAAAAATCTCAAGTCACAGGTTGAAAGACAAAATAAAGACACTGATGAAGAAAATGTAGATAATGAAAATGTCCTTATTGGTGGAGGATATCAGATATTATCAACTAAAAATATATCAGACGCATATATTTCTGGGGATTCTTCTAAATTAAATGAGGAAGATAAGAAAACCTTAGAATTAGCCTCTAATGTTTTAAAGGAAATAATTACAGAGGATATGTCTGCTTACGATAAGGAAAAAGCAATTTATGAATGGATTTGTAAGAACATTAAGCACGATTCAAATGGAACTGTTGCAGTGCCGGATGATTCAAAATCAGTAGACAGACCAATAGGTGTATTACAGTCAAAGAATGCTGTGTGTGTAGGCTATGCTACAACCTTTAGACTTCTGGTTAATATGGCAAACATTGATTGTATGATAATGCACGATACAGGCAAGAGTCATTCTTGGAATCTTGTTAGATTAGACGATAATTGCTGGTATATAGTTGACTGCTATATGGATGCAGAAAATCTCAATCCATTATATAGTAATTTTAATATGGATTCAGAACAGGCAAATGGAGGTCATGATTGGCAAAAAAGGACTATTCCCAGAGGCAAATGGAACAGAGTATAACTATATGTTAAAAAATCTTAAGAAGGCAGAAGATCCTATTGCTGTATTAAAATTAATAAAGGAATATAGAAAAAATGGAACACAGCTTGCTTATGTAGAGGTGTCAAATGATGCACAAGGTATAAATGCACAGATGCTTTCGTATATTGAGGAGGGTGTATATTCAAGAGAAGGTAAGGAAGATGATTATGTAGAGCTTAATATTATAAATAGAGATGATAAAATAATTGTAACATACAAATATACAGTGATTGAGAATAATTCAGGCGATAATGATGACCCGGATATTGACAATAATATTGATTATGAAAAAATAGATAATTTATTAGACGATATATTTGGAAGCACAAATGACAATGACAGTACATTTCTTAATGGAGTAGGCTAATTAATTGTAAAGCTTATATTTTTACACATTTTATTAAAACCTATATAACTTAAAATTTTAGCTGTATGGAAATAACAGGATAAAAGGAGGTAAAGGACTTGAAAAAAGCAAAAATTTTAAAGATTTTTATAATGTGTGTGGCTTTGACAGCATTAATGCTGACAGGATGTGGCAGCGAAAAAGAGGAAGCCGGTAAGTATACATCTAAGGAGATATATGATAATGTAATGACTTCAATTACTGATATGGAAAATATGAAGGTTGTAGATAATACAACTGAGGAAGGAAAGGATGCCTTCTCATATGTAACAGAAGTGGATTTAGACAAAATAAAAGACTTTGTATTTGCTTATTCAGCAGACGGAAATGCAGACGAGATAATCGTAATGCAGGTAAAAAGCAGTGATGATGTAAGTCAGGCAAAAAAAGACTTAGAAGAAAGACTAGAAACCAGAAAAAGTACATTTTCTGTGTACAATGCAGAAGAAGGTGCAAAATTCAATGGTGCAACAGTAGTTACAAATGGGAATTACTTAATGCTGATAATTGGAAATCAGGCACAGAATGGGAAGTATCAGTTTAATAAAATGTTTGAATAGTGGGAAAATACAGCTTTGCAGCAGCCTTATATAGCGAGCTTGAAAGATCTTTTTTCAGCTTTATCTCTTGAAAATGGAGAAAATAGCATAAAACAAGGAATGCAACCTTAGGTTGCACAAATGCAAAGCTAGGTTGGTGGAAAGAAAAAAACTGGTTGGACTATTTTATATTTGCAAGCGATTGCAATAATTATGAAACTGTAAATTTTGAATTTCATATACTAAGGGATATAATAATTTCGTATTTAAAAAGAGGCATAGCGGATAGATAAAATCTTCGCTATGCCTTAATTCATATTTCATTCCATATAGGAAATTTCCATAGCTGCGAACCTATGGAAATGTTAAATCTACTTTACAAATCCCCCATTTTTTTAACCATACATTAACAAAAGAAAGATTTTGTATTTAACATTGTTTTTTTATTATATGTTCGTAACGAGGAAAGAAGAAAAGAAAGCGAGGTAAAATATGGAAATTTACCTAAATTCAATGTCACGAATTAAAAAATTTATAGGTATTGCTTCAAAGTATGAAACAGATATTGACTTAGTGTCAGGCAGATTTATTGTTGATGCAAAATCTATACTAGGGATTTTTAGTCTTGATTTATCAAAGCCATTAACAGTTGTGGCAACTGATAAAAACGAAGAAGAAAAACTCTTTAAGGAAATTTCAAAGTTTACAACATATGCAAAGGTGGCATAAGGATGAAACTTGAAAGGCTACACCAGTAGCATGAAACCAGTTATAAAAGTGTAATTATAGAAATGTAAAAGCACTTTAATAGACCTTGTTAATGAAAAATATTAACGAGAATTAAATATATAATCGAAGGAGATTAAAATGAGAAAAAATATTAAAACAACAATTAAGAAAATGGCAGTTTCAGTTTTAGCTGCAACAATGGCAGTAGGTATGATGACAGGCTGTGGAAACGGTGGCTCATCAGCAAAGGGTAAGGACATAACAGTAGTTTCCAGAGAAGACGGCTCAGGAACAAGAGCTGCTTTCACAGAGCTTATGGGAATTTTAGATGGGGATAATGACCAGACAGTTAAAACAGCAGAAATTACAAATTCAACTTCAGTTATGGCTCAGTCAGTTTCTGGAAATGTAGCAGCTATCGGTTATGTTTCACTTGGTTCATTAGATAAGACAAAGGTAAAGGCTGTAAAGGTTGATGGAGTAGAATCTACAACAGATAACATTAAGAGTGGCAGCTACAAGGTTGCAAGACCATTTAACATTGCAACTAAGGACGGTTTAAGTGATACAGCAAATGATTTTATAAAGTTTATCTTAAGTGAAGACGGACAGAAGATTATTTCAGATGAAGGTTACATCAGTATTGATGCAAGCGAAAAGTACGAAGCAGCAAACCTCAGTGGAACAATTTCAGTAGCTGGTTCAACAAGTGTTGGTCCTGTAATGCAGGTGTTAGCTGAGAAGTATATGGAATTAAACAAGAATGTAACAATCGAAGTACAGCAGACAGGTTCAAGTGCAGGTATGACATCAGCTATTGAAGGGGCTTGTGATATAGGTATGGCATCAAGAGAAGTTAAAAACAGCGAAAAGTCACAAGGTCTTAAGGAAACAACAATCGCTATGGACGGTATTGCAGTAATCGTAAACCTTGATAATGAAATTGATAACTTAACAAGCGACCAGATTTTAAAGATTTACACAGGCGAAATCAAAAACTGGGATGATGTAAAATAACATCAGGAGGAAAATATAATGGATAAATTCAAAGAAAAATTTGCACAGGTAATGTTTGGTGTGTGTGCCTGCGTGTCCATTATAGTAGTAGCTCTCATTTGTTTATTCATATTTGTTAAGGGTGTTCCAGTAATGTTTAATATAGGAATAAAGGATTTTATAACCGGAACAGAATGGTCACCCTTAAAAAATTTATTTGGAATACTGCCAATGATTATTGGCAGTATTTATGTAACAGTTGGAGCTATTATTATTGGAGTGCCTATTGGACTTTTATGTGCAGTATTTATGGCAAGATATAGTAGTAAAAGATTTTATAAAATATTAAAGCCGGCAGTAGAATTACTGGCAGGAATCCCTTCTATAGTATATGGATTTTTTGGTCTGGTAGTAATTGTACCTATTGTAAGAGATACCTTTGGCGGTAGTGGAAAGGGAATTTTGTCAGCTTCAATACTACTTGGAATAATGATATTACCAACTATTATCAGCGTTTCAGAATCAGCAATAAGAGCTGTTCCGAACAGCTATTATGAAGGTGCATTGGCACTAGGAGCAACAAAGGAAAGAAGTATATTTAAGGCATTATTACCAGCAGCAAAATCCGGTATTTTTGCAGCAGTTATACTTGGAATAGGCCGTGCAGTAGGCGAAACAATGGCAGTAGCAATGATTGCAGGAAACTCTCCAATTATTCCTACAAGCATAACAAGTGGTGTTAGAACACTTACATCAAATATTGTATTGGAAATGGCATACGCAGAGGGAACTCACGAAGGAGCATTAATTGCCACAGCAGTTGTATTATTCATATTTATTTTAATTATCAATTTCTGCTTCTCAATGTTAAACAAAAAGAAGGATTAGAGTATAAATGCAAGGTATTCCATTGTAATAATTGTTAATTAAAGTTATTGCAAAATAGTCAGTTATTAGGAGAAGAAATATGGCAGATATTGATTGTGGAAAAATAAAAGAAAATAAATGGGGAATATTTTCAAAAATAAATCAGGGCAGAAAAAGATTTAGACAGTGGAGATACAGAGTACATTTTGGCTCATATATACTTAAAGGACTTGTATGGCTTTCAATGCTTTTAACAGTAGCCGTACTTGCATTTTTAATATTATATATATTAATAAATGGTATTCCAAACCTTAGTCTGGATTTATTTGCACTTAAATCCACCAGCAAAAATGTTTCAATGTTTCCACCGCTTATTAATACATTTATAATTACATTTTTATCACTTATTATTGCAGTTCCGGTTGGTATTGCATCGGCTGTTTATATGGTGGAATATGCAAAGCGGGGCAATAAGCTGGTTAAGGTGGTAAGAGTTGCAACAGAAACCCTATCAGGTATTCCTTCAATAGTATTTGGTTTGTTTGGTTATCTGTTTTTTGTACTTACACTTAACTGGGGCTACTCATTATTAGCAGGTGTAATTACAATGTCTATCATGGTATTACCATTAATAGTAAGAACAACCGAGGAAGCATTAATTGCCGTACCGGATTCTTACAGAGAAGGAAGCTTTGGACTTGGAGCAGGAAAGCTTAGAACAGTAATGAAGATTGTGCTTCCGGATGCACTACCGGGAATTTTGTCAGGTGTTTCCTTATCAATAGGACGAATAGTTGGTGAAACAGCAGCCCTGATATATACAGCAGGTACAGTAGCAAATTTACCAAAGAACTTATTTAGTTCAACAGGCTCATTATCAGTACATATGTATGTGCTTTTAAATGAAGGCTTACATATGAAGGAAGCATATGCAACAGCAGTAATTTTATTATTACTTGTACTATTCATAAACGGAGCAACAAAGCTTATTGTTTCGAGAATGACTAAAAATAAAGGTGAATAAAGGAAATAGAAGCTATGGACAATATAAAAAATAAAGATAAAAGCAGTAAATTCAGTGTAAAAAATCTGGATTTACATTACGGTAATTTCCACGCATTAAAGGATATTAATATGGAATTAAATAGTGGAGAAATTACAGCATTTATAGGACCTTCTGGATGTGGTAAGTCTACATTTTTGAAAACCCTAAATCGAATGAATGATTTAGTTGAAGGCTGTAAAATTACAGGTAAGGTATTGCTGGACGGAGTAGATATTTATAAGGATTTAGAGGTAAACCTTCTCAGAAAAAAGGTAGGTATGGTATTCCAGAAGCCAAATCCTTTTCCAATAAGTGTATATGATAATATTGCCTTTGGACCTAGAACACACGGTATAAAGTCAAAATCAGAGCTGGATGAAATAGTAGAAAAATCACTTAAATCAGCAGCTATATGGGATGAGCTTAAGGACAGACTTAAAAAAAGTGCATTAGGACTGTCAGGTGGTCAGCAGCAAAGATTATGTATTGCCAGAGCCTTAGCTGTAGAGCCGGAGGTTTTATTAATGGATGAGCCAACCAGCGCACTTGACCCAATTTCTACATCGAAAATAGAAGATTTAGCAATAGAGTTAAAGGGCAAATATACAATTATTATGGTTACCCATAATATGCAGCAGGCAGCAAGAATATCAGATAATACAGCTTTTTTCTTACTTGGTGAGGTGGTTGAATACGATAAGACGGATAAAATATTTGAAATGCCAAGAGATAAGAGAACTGAAGATTATATTACAGGAAGGTTTGGATAATGAGAACAAATTATATAGAACAATTAAAACAACTGAATGTTCAGGTTAAAGAAATGGGAATGCTTTGCGAAAATGCAATATCATTATTAACAAAGTCTTTGATAAAAAAAGATGATGAGGAGTTTGGAACTATTCATGAAATAGAAACAAAAATTGACCAGAAGGAAAGAGATATTGAAAATCTTTGTATGAAGCTTATTTTAAAGCAGCAGCCGGTAGCAAGTGATTTAAGACTGGTTTCTTCTGCCTTAAAAATGGTATCAGATATGGAAAGAATAGGCGACCAGGCGGCAGATATTGCAGAGCTTATACCATATATTCAGGATGTGCAGGGAGAATGTATCAGTGATATTTCCGATATGGCAGTGGCTGCTATTAAAATGGTTACTGAAAGTGTAGAGTGTTTTATTAAAGGAGATATGGCGAAAACAAAAGAGGTTATTGAGTATGATGATGTAATTGACAATTTGTTTAATAAGGTAAAAAATGACCTTGCTGAGCTGATTGTTTCTGAAAAGCAGGTATCAGAGGCTTGTCTGGACTTATTAATGATTGCAAAATATTTTGAGAGAATAGGTGATCACGCAACAAATATTGCTGAATGGGTGTATTATTCGATTACAGGCTTTAGATACGAATATGAATAGAGTAAAGATTTTGTTGGTTAGATAAAATAAAAATAGTAGACATAGAGGATAGAATAAAGTAGAATAGATGTATGGGAAATCAAGATGATCTTTTTGAAAAGGAGGATAAAAAATTAGTAGAAAATAAGGTTGCCCTTGTGACAATTATTATTTCTGCTGTTGCAGTTATTTGCTCAATTATAGCAGTTATAGTTGGAGTAAGCTCCTGCAATCGTGTATCTTTGGTGGAGGAAATTCAAAACAGCATATTGGAGAATGTTGAAAGAGATAATAAAAACTTAAAGGAAAATACAACACAGAAAGAAACGACGGACAAAGAAACTACTACTGCGGAAACTACAGTTAAGGAAACCACTACACAAAAGGCGACTGCCAGTAAGGCTACAACTACTGTATCATCTACAAAGACACAGGAAACAACCACTCCCAGGTCTTTAAACAACAATAGCAATATAGATAGCAACAATAGTAGTATTTCGAAGCTTAGTGTTAAAGGCACAAAAATAGTAAATGCAAGTGGGCAGGCAGTTGTGCTTAATGGAATTAGTACCCACGGTATTGCATGGTTTCCACAGTACATCAACAAGGAGGCATTTCAGTCAGTAAAAAATACCTTTGGTGCAAATGTTATCAGAATAGCAATGTACTCAGAGCCTTCAGCGGGCTATTATGAGGGGCTTTGGTCAAAGGTGGACGAGGCTGTTGAATATGCAAAACAGGTGGGTCTGTATGTAATTATTGATTGGCATATTTTAGGAGATGGAAATCCAAATACATATAAGAGTGAGGCAATTAAATTCTTTACTTATATGTCAGCAAAATACAAAAATTGCAACAATGTACTTTACGAAATCTGTAATGAGCCAAACGGTAATGTTAGCTGGGCAAACGATATTAAGCCATATGCAATAGATTTAATAAAAACCATAAGAGCAAATGATCCTGACGGCATTATATTAGTAGGTACACCTAGCTGGTCACAGGATGTTGATATTGTTGCTGATGACCCAATTAAGGGATACAGCAATATTATGTATACCTTGCATTTTTACGCAGCTACACACACCGATTGGAATAGACAAAAGCTCATAACAGCCATAAATAAAGGTTTACCGGTATTTGTTTCGGAATTTAGCATATGTGATGCTTCTGGAAATGGCTGGAATGATATTAATTCCGGAAATGAATGGATGAAGCTGCTTGACCGATACAATATCAGTTTTGTAGGCTGGAGCTTATGTAACAAGGATGAAAAGGCGTCTATATTATCAACAAATTGTTGGACTACAGGCGGCTGGAGTGACAATGATCTTTCTGAAAGCGGAAGATTTCTTATTGAACAGCTTAGGAAGCACTAGGAGTAAAGAATGCCAAAAAGTTTTAATCAGAAATTAAAAATACTATATTTATTGGATATGTTAAAAAGGGAAACTGACGAAGGTCACATTATTACAATGAATAGTATTTTGGAAGGGTTAGCCAGAGAGGGTATAAAGGCAGAAAGAAAAAGCATTTACGATGACATAGAAAGTCTTAGAAGCTATGGATATGAAATTATAATGCAGAAAAATCCTACAGGCTATTATCTGGTAAATGATGGCTTTGAAATAGCTGAATTGAAAACCTTAGTAGACATAGTACTTTCTTCAAAATTTCTTAGTGAGAAAAAGTCCACGGAGCTTATTAAAAAACTGGAAAACCTGACAAGTAAATATGAAGCCACCTCGCTGCAAAGACAGGTTTATGTAGCAGACCGTGTTAAGGCTACCAATGAAAGCATTTATTATAATGTTGACCATATACACGAGGCCATAAAGCAGGATGTAAATATTAGCTTTAAGTATTTAGAATGGTCAGAGGCGAAAAGACTTGTGCCAAGAAAAAATGGCAGCAAGTATATAGTTTCGCCTATTAGTCTTGTATGGAGTGAAGAAAATTATTATCTGGTAGGATACGATAGTGCTTCAGACAAGGTAAAGCATTACCGGGTGGATAAGATAAAGGATATTAAAAAGCTTGATGAGGGCAGATGTGCAGCAGCAAAGAAAATAAAGTTTGAGCCTGCCCAGTTTTCAAAAAGCACTTTTGGTATGTATGGTGGAGAAAGTATTCGTGTAAAGCTTGCCTTTAAGAAAAATATGATAGGGGTAATGATAGACAGGTTTGGTAAAAATATACCTATCATAAAATTAGATAATGAAAACTTTATGACAAATGTTTCAGTAGTTAAAAGTCATCAGTTTTTTGGCTGGCTTACCAGCTTAGGCTCAGATGTAAAAATTATTGAAGATGACCAGTTAATTTTGGAATATAAGACTTATATAAAAAATATTTTAAAGACTTATAAGTGAGATTAGAAATGAACAATATATGTCCCTATGCAAAAAAATGTGGTAGCTGTAGCTATCAAGGAATGGAATATGACAGGCAGCTTGAAAAAAAGCTGCTTAGGCTTAATTCTCTTATTGGGAAATATGTAAGGGTTAGTGAAATTATTGGAATGGACAAGCCCTACAATTATCGAAATAAGGTTAATGCTGCATTCAGAAAAGGAAAAAAGGGAGAAATTATATCTGGAACTTATAAGGAGGGTACTCATGAGCTGGTAGCTATTGACAACTGCCAGATTGAAGATGAAATATCAGACAATATTATTGCCACTATCAGAGAGCTGGCAAAGTCTTTTAAACTTACAATATATGACGAGGACAGAAGAACAGGCGTTTTAAGACATATTATGATAAGGAGAGGTTTTGTAACTAATCAGGTTATGGTAGTAATAGTTACAGGCACCCCTGTATTTCCCTCAAAAAACAATTTTGTAAAGGAGCTTAGAAAAAGACATCCGGAAATAACTACAGTTGTTCAAAATATAAATGACAAGAAAACAAGTATGGTCTTAGGCGAAAGAGAACAGGTTATTTATGGGAAAGGCTATATTGAAGACATTCTTTGTGGCTGCAAATTTAAAATTTCACCTAAGTCCTTTTATCAAATAAATCATGACCAGACAGAAATTTTATATAAAAAGGCAATAGATTTTTGTGACTTTAAAGGTAATGAAAGGATTATTGATGCCTACTGTGGTATTGGTACTATAGGCATTACTGCTTCAGGTAAGGTGAAGGAGGTAATTGGCGTAGAGCTAAATAAACAGGCAATAAAGGATGCCATTATTAATGCAAAAATAAACAACATAAAAAATGTCCGGTTTGTAAATGATGATGCAGGCGATTTTATGGTAAAACTTGCCGCAAAGGCTGAAAAAATAGATGTTGTTATTATGGACCCGCCAAGAACAGGAAGCACAGAAAAATTTATGTCCTCAGTTGTAAGACTCTCACCTAAAAAGGTAGTATATGTTTCCTGCGGTCCGGACACACTGGCTAGAGATTTAAAGTATTTTAATGCTAATGGATATAAGCCTGTAAAGGCAATAGGGGTGGATTTATTTCCGTTTACAAGCAGTGTGGAAACGGTGTGCCTGTTAAGAAAACAATAATCTGTATGATAGGCAGAAATGCTTTGTTATAAAAAATAAGTAATTAAACAGGAGTGTGTATACATCAAAAATACAATGGAGGAACATTATGAAAAAATGTAAAAAGCTATTAATTATTCTTACAGCATTGGTTTTAGCTGGCTGTAATGACAGTAAAATTGTTGATGAGAGAGGTGAAACTACAAGTGTAACAACTGCAGAGAAAACAACTACAGACAAAAATCCAGACGCTGCGGTAGAGGCAGAATTTTATGATGATGCCAGAGGAGGAATATCTGTAGAATGTATGGAAATGGTTGACGGAGAATTAAAATACGGAATTGTAGATAGTGAAATGGGAATATTAGTAACTGACGGAGAGGTAAAGCTTCGCGTAAAAATTAGTGGTGAATACAGCTTTGAGGGGCAGCTGCTTAATAATGAAAATACATATAATTTGTATTTGTATCATAATGGTAATCTGCATAAGTTTAACTACGAGGATAGTGATACCTATATGTATACTAAAAAGGTTAAAAATGGTGAAGACTTAAATATGGAAATATCCTTTAAGACTGCAGATGAAATAACAAGCTATAAAATCTTCTGCATTGTTTATAATGACAAGGATATGTTAGGTGAGAATGCAGAGCATAATAGAGAGTACAGCTTGAATAGTGAGGGATTAAATATTTATTGTCAGGATTTTGCACTCGATTTATCTGAAAACACACAGCTAGATAATGAGAAGGAAGGCTTTGAGGTGTGTACAGAATATAATGCAGAAAATACCCAGGATAAGTTGGCCGATGAGCTTAAAGCTTGTAATTCTCTTGTATATGGAGTAAATGCACAGGACGAATTTGTATATAAGGCTAATGACGGAAAATACAAATTTGGAGCTGTAAGGATGAGTGAAGATCAGGATTATGTGGACAACTACAGCACATTTATTGTTTGCGATGACAAGCTTGTGCCTGCCTTTGACGGAAAGCCTATTTTAAATTATAAAGGAAAGGGAGATATAGTAGTAACGAAGGATATAGACTTAAATATGTCTAAGGGAGAGCATATGGTTTATTCTGTTACAATAGCAGATAAAGGAGATAGCTATCGTTCCAGATATGTGCATTTCAATGTAGAATAATATAAGCTATAGTGGAAACGCAGACAATATATAAAGATAAAATGGAGAAGCAATATGAAAAAATATATTTTAGGAATACTTGTAGGTGTAAGTATTTTTATAAGTGGTTGCTCTGGCAATAAGGATAACAAGGAAGATTTAGTAACCAATTATTTTAATGGTACAGGCGAGCTTCATTCATATAGCCAGTTAAACAGAACTCCGGTGATTTATGATGATAATTGTAAGTATATAAAGAAGTTAAATTATTATTGTATTGACGGTGATAATGCGTATTCTATCTGTACCGATGCCTCCTGCAAGCACGAAGACAGCAGTTGTATTGCCAATGGGGAAAATACATATTTTGTAGTTAATGATACTCTATATTGCTCTGACAGACAGATAATTAACTGTGATACAAAAAAGGTGGTATATGAAAATAAGCTTCCAAAGGAATATTTGGATAATAAGGAAATAACCTATGAAAATAATATAGATGAAGTAAAGATAATTGATGATAAATTTATTGTACTTAGAGAGGGCGGTTATTGTATGGTGCTTGACACCAGCTTTAATGAGATTGCATATTTTAATGATATTTCTAAAAGTATATGGTTTAGTTTAGAGGAAAATGATTTATATTTCTTAAACAAATATTATAAAATTGAAAGGGTAAGTCTTGCTGACGGAAATAGTGAGTATATAGATTTAGGAGTATCTTATATAATATCAGCGTGTGATGATGAAAACTACTATTTCGTACAGGATAGATATAAAGATTTATATCGAATAGATAAGAAGACTAAAGAAAAAAAGAAGATTGATACAGAGGTTGGAGATTTTGTTGTAGTAGATAAATACTTATATTATTCAAAGGATAAGGAAGACGGTACTTTAAGCCAGATAATAAGTGATACTGATGGAAATATTATTAATGAAATAAATGCCCTGGAGGAATTTGGAGGAGATTTGAATATGTATACCATAAGCTATTATGATGGAAAAATATATTGTGGTATATTAGAAAGGGAGGATAAAAAATACATTATAGAAATGTCATTAGACGGCTCGGAGATTAAGAAATATGAAGTACGAGATTAAAAAAATAGTTAAAAATAAAGTATTAATAATATTGTTCCTTGCAGCTGTGGCTGTTAGTATATTTGTATCCTTAAGACATTTATCCTACAATGAAGACGGTGTCAGGGTATATGAGAATCCATCAAGTGAAAGCTACAAATATAAGCTGGATTACTACGATTCCGTCAATGAATATAGAGAAAAGGTTTGCAGAATAGCAGACAGACTTAAAAATTCATCAGATGAATATGTAGCTGCTCTTAATAGTGAGCTTAAGAATAGTTATCAGGAGCAGTTATCCTTTGTTACAGTTTTTTATACAACCTTTATTGCAAAGTCTATGTGGAACAGTTCGGATATAGGAACACTTTGTTTCCTTGTGTTCTTTTTAAGTTTTGTGGCACAGATGTTTTTCTCGGATGTATCTACTAATATGATAGGTATGCTTAGAACTACATATAAGACTAAAAAAATATTCTGGAATAAGCTAAAATGTATATTTTTAGTAAGTGTTTTAATTTCTGTGCTTAAAGTAGCAATAGAATACTTACCTCAATGGATATATGGAAATATTATAGACCTTACAAACCCTATACAGAGTATTGAGGGCTTTCAGGAATCTCCTTACAATATATCTATACTTGCCTTTATTGGTATAGATGTGCTTTTAAGCATATTATCGTTTTTAGCAATAGGTATGCTGGTTATTGCCTTTGCCAATATATTAAAGAAAATTCCAAGACTTATAACACTTGTAATAATAACAAGTGGAATATGGTACTATATGTTCTATTATATAACAAAGATTAACTATGTAAGTGTATTAGGTGTTACAGAGGATAACAGATGGTTTACGAATATCATTAGAAGATTTACTACAGTTTTTACCTTGTTTGACCCTGTTAGTTATTTTAAAAAGGCTGAATATATAAATATCTTTGGTATGCCGGTAAGACTGCTTAATGTAACGCTTATAACAGCTATTATATTTGTAGCAATAATGATATTTGTATGCAGACATTTGTACTTAAGGAGAGATGTTAATGTTAGAAGTTAAAGAATTGTCAAAAAAGTATGGTAAAAGATATGGACTTATAGAATTTAATTATAATTTTGAAAATAAAGTATATGGACTTTTAGGACCAAATGGTGCAGGTAAGTCTACATTGATGAATATTATTTGCAAGGTACTAAAAAGAACATCTGGAGAAATTATTTATGAGGGAAAGGATATTGATGAATGGAAGGACGAGTATAGAAAATATGTAGGTTATCTTCCACAGTATACAGGCTTGTATCCGGATTTTACAGTAAAAGAAACACTAGAGTATTTTGCTTATCTGAGAGGTGTTGCAAAAGAAAAGGTTGAAGAAAATGTAAATATGGTACTGGAATATACGAATTTGTCTGATAGAGCTAAGGACAAGGTAGAGTCATTGTCAGGTGGTATGAAAAGAAGACTCGCTATAGCGATTACTTTAGTTGGAAATCCTAAAATACTTATATTTGATGAGCCTACTGTTGGTCTTGACCCTATGGAGCGTTATAGATTTAAAGAAATGATAAAGAAAATCCGTGAGGATAAGATTATTATTATTTCTTCTCACATTGTATCAGATATTAGTGAAATAGCTGACAAGGTAATCATAATGAAGGACGGCAAAATTGTTGGAAATCTTGAAAACACAGACATAGACATTGAAAAAGAGTATATGAAGCTTTTTACTCAATAGTGAAAGAGGCATTAATATGAACAAAATAAAAAAATGGGAATTAAGGAAGTGTCTGCTTAATAAATTTGCTATAGCATTAATGATTATTTTATTCATAGGAAAAATTATCTCTGCTATTGTATATAATGCTAACCTTCCAGAAGGAGTAGACACAGACATATACAAGGAGTATATGAAAACATTAGAAGGCAAGTACACAAAGGAAAAGTCAGAATACATAGAAAATGAAATGGCAAGAATTTCCTCTCTGGAGAATAGTCAGTTTTCCTATGTAGTAAAATATGACAAGGGGCTTATATCAAAGGAAGAATTTGACAATATAATGTATGAAATAAGAATAGCTCCAAAAATGCTTAGTACCCTAAGCTACATAAGCTCAAAATGTGATTATTATGAAAATAGCTATAGGGAAGGGATTTTTTTCTATGATTTAGATATACAAAGATATATGTCAGTAATGGGACTGGACTTTATTGGATTAACCTTTGTAATATATATATGTATGTCATTATATTTTTCAGATATAAGTGCCAAAACTACTGTACTTGTGACTACATCATATTATGGAAAAAAATATACGAATAGAATTCGTTTAATATTAGGGTTGATAATATGTGTACTAAGTACGGTAATATTATCAATTACAGAGTTTGTTGGTAAGTATATAACTATGGATATTGACTATCTAAAAATGCCGGTAAAAGCAATGCTTGATATGAATAACTTTGCCTTTGATACAAATATTGGAAGTGGCTTACTTATTATATATGGAGGCAGGGTATTGCTTACAGTTGTAATTGTGCTTGGCTTTAGCATTGCAGCAAGAATTAAAACAAATCTTCAAAGGAAGTAATGATTTATATGTAAATCAGTAGCAGCCCTTATTAGAAACATTGGAGAATATTCTGGAGCCTTTCAGATACACATGGGTGAAATTAATGACTTAGGTGGTATAAGCTTATCCTTGTTTTTAGGAATTGCTATGATTTTTTGGCTGTGCCGGAAATTCATACTCATAAAACAAAGCGTGGTTAAATTCGGAAATTAAACTTAAAAGAGAAAAAAGGTAAATTAAAAAGGGATTAAATCAAAAAGGAATTGAAATAAAATGAAGCTGAGAAAGGCATTAACTAAATTCTGACTAAGGCTGTGTCATTATTTAGAAGAACCTTTAACAGCTTCATTTTTCTATATAGGTTGTGTTGTTTTATTTGTAAAATTTTAATATGGTGTTCCCTGCGTTATAACACCATTGCTTAAAGTATAGGTGCCTGGTGAGTTAATAGTATAATCGTTTGAATTATTATTATCCCAATTTCCATTTCCATCATTTAAGCAGAAGGTCAGACTTGAAGCCTGCTCTATAGTTATAGTCTTGTAGCCATTGTAGGAAGCTGATGACATAGGAACACCCGGAACTGTAGTCCAAGAGCCATTACCAATTTTGTAATGAATATTTGGGTTGCTCCAAGAGGTCTGGTAATACAAAGTAATTGAGCTTGTACTGCTGCCAGAGCCAGAAGGTGCGCCAGTGTGTATTGCTCTATTTTCAACAGTAAATTCCTTCGCCGAGCTAACATTAAAGCTATAGTCATTTGAATTGTTATTGTCCCAATTTCTATTTCCATCATTAAAACAAGCAGTTAATGTAGAAGCACTTCCTACATTGATAGTAATTGACTTGTAACCACTATATGAAGATGAAGACATAGCAACACCTGGAGCTGTAGTCCAAGAACCATTACCAATTTTGTAGTGAATGTATTCTGTAGAATTAGTTGTCTTGTAATAAATTGTAATATTGTTTGTTATTGGGGTATCGCCTGCATTGTAAAGAACAGCTATGCCACGGGCTGGGATTGTTCCTGTAATCGTACCATTAGAAACGGTAAAAGTATTGTTATTATCTGTCTGGTTTGTATATGTTCCATTTGCAAGATTTGTTGTTGAGTTAATGTAGTAATCGTTATATTTAGTATTAACAATTACCATACCCTTAGTTCCTCTTTCAATCATAAGAACATTTGTGTCACCATTTGGATTTCTTAAGTATTCTGCCTGATTTTCCATTGCAGTTCTGAATTTATTAACAGCAACTATTTCATCATCCCTATATAAGTCACTGCCAGCAACAGCGATTTGGTTTGTTCCCCATTTGTTTGAAGGTCCCCCGCCATTTGGTCTGTCAAAGAATAAAGGAATACCACATTCTCTTGCTGTGATAACTGCCCAACCAAGCTTGATATGTGTGTCGTCTAATTGATTCCAAGTACCGTCATTAATGTAGTTATCATGTGATTCCACCCAAGTCACAAGATTTTTAGTTTTTACTGTTGAAATTTCATAGCCCATAATAGAGCTTGTAGTAACATTCATGGATTTAATACAATCTCTAATTTTTTTGCCATAGTTGCTGGTACAAGTAGAACCGATTGTGTCAACATATGAAGAAGCTCTGTCATTGTCCCCCTGAAGAACCTCGCCATAATTGAAAATTGATGGTGCGTTTGTGATTTCGCTGGTTACCCTTGTCCAAAAGTTGTTATTGACACCATAGGGAGCAGGGTCATCAGGTAAAGCAATATGCTTTGCAGTATCATAACGGAAACCGTCTGCACCACAAGCAATGCAATCATTTAAAAATGAAATAAAGTAATTTTGAAAACCGTAATTTTCAGTATCTACATCAGCTAGTCCTCCCATTTGGTATCTAGTACATTGTGTTCTGTCACTGTAGGAAGAAATTGGTGTAAAACCTGTAGAATGATAAAGGTTTCCACCTGCTGCATTGTAAAGATCTGAGGCTACTTTTGAAAGGTCTGGAGTTGTATGGTTTGGAACTACATCAACAATGATTTTAATACCATAATTGTCTGCCTCCTCACACATTGCTCTAAACTGATCTCTGGAGCCTAACTGATAGTTACCGATTTTCCAATCTGTTGGTTGATAGTGCCACCACCATGCACCATCTGTACCGTTTGTCTCATCATTACCCATAAGCTTCATATTTGGATGAGAATCATTACAGGTGTTGATAGGTGAAGTTTGAACTGCTGTAAAGCCAGCATCGTGAATATTCTTCATATTTGCTTTAATTGTGTCAAAGGACCAACAAAACGCATGAAGAATTGTACCGTTAGTTATACCATCGTAATCTACATAATTTGTAGAAGCTGAAACTGCTGCTTGTGGTGAAGCAATTTCGGTTTTGAAATTATTGTCAGGTGTAACCAGTAAATTACTAAGTGATGCAGAGCCTGCAATTAATGCAAATGCAGAAACAGCAGCCAATAATTTCCTTTTAGTGGTTTTACTAACACATAAAACCTTTTTGAACATAAATACCTCCTTCTTTTTATGGTGGTTGGAAATAGACTTATAAAAGCTACCCCACCCTTGTGTTAGTTTGTACCTAGGGGATGATTAACTACATAATGAATATTAACTTATTTATACATAAGATACCATAGGAAAAAACACCAATCTTTTAATGAAAAAATATACATAATAAACAAAAAATAACTTTGGAATAAATATCGACAATATAAGGAAAATATCGACAAATACTGAATTTAGAGATATGAAACAATGTTGAAAAGTATGTAATTAACTAATAAATATAATAAATATAACATAAAAATAATATATGAAATATGAATACAGAATAGGTATAGTCAAGTGTGAAGCATACAATATGAATATAGAATATTAAATATTGAATATATGTAGCCAAATATAAATCCAAGAAATAAAAGAAAGACTACAAATTGTCAAATATAAATTGACAACCTGTAGTCTTTAATAAGCTAAAATTAATAGGGTATAGCTCATAATAAATTAAATGTAAATCATTAATCATAAATGCCTGATAATTTTAAATCTCATTTTGACGCATAAGTTCTACTAATGCCTGCATCTTTTGAGAGATACCGTCAAGTATCTGAGTGTTTTGTTCCTCTGCATTAATTGTTTCACTTGCGTGTGCAGATACCTCTTCAGAAATTGCAGATATAGTCTGAATAGAATCTACAATTACATTATTGGCACTTCTAAGCTCTGCAATACATGATGAAAGAGTAGAAACATTGTCACGGATACGATGTGTATTTGACTGAATTTCATCAAAGCTCTTAGAAACCTCAGTAGAGGATGATTTTTCCTCGTTGATGCCGTCAATCATCTGATAAATAACATCTACAACCTCACGAATAGCAGAAGAGGTATTGTTTATAAGCTCCGTAATTTGTAAGGTAGCCTCGTCTGTCTGGGTAGCCATTTTTGAAATCTCAGTAGCAACAACGGCAAAGCCTTTTCCTGACTCACCAGCTCTGGCAGCCTCTATGCTGGCATTAAGTGCTAAAAGACTGGTTTGAGAGGTGATACCACTAATTAATTCAATAATAGAATTCATTTCATCAATGTAGGTGTTAAGCGATTTTAGCTTGTTGGCTACATCTGCACCATTGCTTACAGATATATCAACCTTTTTTGATAAAAGGTCAATGTTTTCATTACTCTTTGATAAGGTTTGTAAGGTATGCTCCATATTTTCAGAAATCTTATCAGCAGCACTGGTAACTAAGTCAACCTTCTGACCAATAGCTTCAGTCTGTAAAATCTGATTCTGAACAGCGTCAGCAGTATCAGTTGTTCCAATAGATACCTCCTGCATTGCATTATGGGTAAATTTAGAGGCTGAATTAAGCTGCTCTAACTGGTCTGTAATATCTGTAATTTCAGCCCTTGTAGTATTGGCAAGGTTTGAAATATTGTTCAGTAATATCTGTGTTCGATCCTGGGCATCTACAATGTCCTGCATCTTTTGTTTTGAATTGGTATTGATGGTTTTAGAGGCAACAATAGAATAAGCTGATACTAAAGTAACAGTAGCAAATTGTATGACAGATACATTGTTGTTAATAAATCCAAATTTGCCGGTAGACATTTGTAAAATAACTACAATAAGATTTTCAATAATAATGCCTGAGCCAATAAAAGCAGCATATTTGGTGTCGTTAAAAATAGATATGACCAATAAAAGTGGAATTACATATGTAAATACCAAAGGATTTGTTGAGGTAAACAATATAAAGGTATAAAGAATGGCAAAGCCTATTGCAAGAAAATGCTTAATCATGGTGGTTTCGTGATTTTTCTTGTAAAAAATAAATTCTCCAATTACAGGGATAATTGCTAATGCAATAACAATTATAGAATTTACCAGCCTGCTTGAATCAGTAAGTGCCTGAAGTAAGAAGAAAATAGATATTATAATAATATCTATAAGGTGGCACATCATACCAATTTTGTTGTTTCGTGCAATCTCAGTTACAATTTTCTTTTCCATAAATCTTGTCCTTTCTTAAATAAAAATTTTTACAAAGTCACTTAACTATTTACTATATATACCTGTGGTACTTAAAAATCCAACAGGCTGTTTAATATAGAATAATCTAAAAATATAGTACACATAGTTATTAGACAGATAATGTGTTATAGAAGTCACAAAAATAATTAATAACATTATACCTCTAATAATTAGAAATGTCTAATATAAAAAGGTTAATAATAAAAGTTTATAGTTGACAGGAAAGCAGGTGTAATGGCAATATAAAGATGAGGTGATAAAACTATGGAAATGTATGATATAGCAATAATTGGAACTGGTCCGGCAGGACTTTCAGCAGCCATTACAGCAAAGATAAGAAATAAAAATATATTATTGCTGGGAAATAAAGAACTTAGCAATAAAGTAGAAAAAGGTCATAAAATTCAAAATTATTTAGGACTTCCGGATATAACCGGCAAGGAGCTGGCAGCAGCCTATAAAAAGCATATAGATATGCTTTCTATTAATATAACTGAGGATAAAATTAATGGAATATATTCCATGGGAGATTATTTTGCAATTCAGGGCAGAGGCACAACCTATCAGGCAAAAACTGTGATTGTGTCTACAGGTGTTAATTTCGGAAAGCCACTAAAGGGGGAAATGGAATTTTTAGGAAGTGGCGTAAGCTATTGCGCTACCTGTGATGCCTTTGCCTACAGAGGCAAGGAGGTGGCAGTCATTGCCTATGAGCCTACGGCAGAAAATGAGGCAGAATTTTTAAAGGAAATGACAAGCAAGGTATATTACTTGCCATTATATAAAAATATGGGAGAGCTTTCGCAGAATATTCAGGTGGTAAAGGCAGCTCCTGTTGAAATAATTGGAAATGAAAGAGTAAATACGCTTAAAACAAGCAATGGAGCAATAAATGTGGAGGGTGTATTTATTATTAGAGAAAGTGTACTTCCATCTCAGCTTATAGGTGGACTTAAGATGAAGGAAAATCACATAGAGGTTAATATGCAGATGGAAACAAATATAGAGGGACTATTTGCCTGCGGAGATATTACCGGCACTCCTTATCAGTATATAAAGGCAGCAGGACAGGGAAATGTAGCAGCCTTATCAGCAGTTAAATATCTGGAACGGATAAAAAAGTCCCAGGGGTTAAAGGCCAGAATGTAAAAATTAATCATAAAAAGCTGTAAAATGGTAGAAAAAACCGTTAAAATGAAGTATTATTAAATGGTTATCTATACAAAGAAAGGAAATAGTGATGAAATTGAAAAAGAAATTAAATCTACTGCTTTTTTTAGTCATTGGAATGTTGTCGCTTGTATTAGTGGCGTGTTCAGATACTAAAAAAGCTGAAAATGTAGATGCTTCAACAGGAAAGATTGAAGGGGTAGACGATTTAGCGGGCAGGAGAATTGGTGTACAGCTTGGCACAACAGGAGCTACATATGCTGCCGATTTAGAAGAAGATGGAAGTGGAACAACTGTTACCAGATTTAATACTGGTGCAGACGCTATTCAGGCATTGAAGCAAAATAAAATTGACTGTGTTATTATTGATGAACAGCCAGCGCTGGCATTTATCGAAAAAAATCCAGAGTTAAAAATATTAGAGGAAGAATTTACTACAGAGGAATATGCTATTGGCATTGCAAAGGGCAATACAGAGCTTAGAGATAGTATAAATGAAGCCTTAAGCCAGTTAAAAACAGATGGAACATTAGATAAGATTATTTCAAATTATATTGGTGATGGTACAAAGGGTAAGTATCAGTATGAGCCAGACAAAACCCTCTCAAGAAAAAATGGTACATTGGTTATGGCTACAAATGCTACCTTCCCTCCTTATGAATATTACGAGGGTGGTGATATTGTTGGTATAGACGTAGATATTGCCAATGCAATAGCTGACAAATTAGATATGTCACTTGAAATAAAGGATATAGATTTTGGAGCAATAATTGTTGCAATTCAGACAGGAAAGGCTGATATAGGTCTTGCTGGAATGACAGTAACAGAGGACAGATTAAAGAACATTGATTTTACTGACGGCTATACAACATCTACACAGGTCATAGTTGTAAATACAGGAGAAGATGTTAAGGGTCAGTCCTTTAGCGAAAAATTCCATCAGGTGTTTATTGAAAAGGGCAGATGGGAATACATTCCAAAGGGACTTCTTAATACTGTAATTATTACTGTATTTGCGGGAATTATTGGTATTGTAATTGGCTTTATATTTGCTATTATCCGTGTAGCACATGATAGAAATGACGAAAAGCATACAATGATAAAAATACTTAATGGTTTTGTAAAGCTTTATCTTACTATATTCAGAGGAACGCCAGTAATGGTACAGCTTCTCATTATGTATTATGTAGTATTTGCAAAGGTACAGATTGGACCAATATATGTAGCAATACTTGCCTTTGGACTTAATTCAGCAGCGTATGTTGCAGAAGCAGTAAGAGCTGGTATTATGTCAGTTGAAATTGGCCAGTTTGAGGCGGGCAGAAGCTTAGGCTTTACATATGCACAGACTATGCGGCATATTGTAATGCCACAGGCTGTTAAGAATTCTCTTCCAACAATGTGTAATGAATTTATTGCCTTACTTAAGGAAAGCTCAATCGTTGGTTATATTGGACTTGTGGATTTAACAAAGGCAGGCGATATTATTAGAAGTGATACATATGAGGCTATGCTCCCACTTATTGCTGTTGCTTTAGTTTATTTAGTAATAGTAATGCTTATGACCTATGGAGTAGGTAGATTGGAAAGGAGATTAAAGAAAGATGCAAGATAGAGAGCTGCTTATTGAGATAAAGGACCTTTGCAAGTCCTATAAGGACCATATAGTTCTTAAAAATATAAATACAAAAATATATAAGGGTGAGGTAATTGCCATTATTGGGCCAAGTGGCTGTGGAAAATCGACATTTTTGCGTTCTATTAATTTATTAGAAAAGCCTGAATCCGGAGCTATTATTTTTGAAGGAACGGATATATTAGATAAAAAAACAGACATTAATAAAGTAAGACAAAAAATAGGAATGGTATTCCAGCAGTTTAATCTTTTCCCTAATATGTCTGTTAAAGAAAATATTATGCTGGCACCTATGAAATTAAAGGGTATGAGCAAGGAGGAGGCAGGTAAAAGGGCAGAAGAGCTTTTAGACAGAGTTGGACTTTTAGACAAAAAGGATACAAACCCTGCTAATTTATCAGGAGGACAAAAGCAGCGTATTGCTATAGCAAGAACTATGGCTATGAATCCTGATGTTATTTTGTTTGATGAGCCTACATCAGCCCTTGACCCGGAAATGGTCGGCGAGGTTTTAAACATTATGAAGGAATTAGCAAGGGAAGGAATGACAATGATTATTGTTACTCACGAAATGGGCTTTGCAAGAGATGTTGCAAACAGAGTTATTTTTATAGACGAGAACAATATTCAAGAGGATAGTGAGCCAAAGGAATTTTTTGAAAATCCTAAAAATGAAAGATTAAAGGAATTTTTATCTAAAGTAAGATAGAATATGAATAATAAAGGCTTAGTGTACTGAAATACTGCGGGAAAAAAATAGAAATTTGTCAAAAATGTATAGTTGAAAAATAGTATATACATATGGTATATTAGTACTGAAATGTTCAGCTGTGAAAACACAATTTTCATAAAGGCTGCCTGAGTTATTGGTAGAAAATAAAACCAAATATTACAAAAGATATATTATACAAATAGACAAGGGGCTTTGCCCCTTGATTTTTTATGAAGAGATGTCCACAATGAAAATAATGTTTACATGATTTTTATTAGAAGGGCTTTGTTGGCTATGTAGTAAGTAGATACCCTGTGAGGATAATATACAGTCTTTTAGAGGAGAAGGTTGATGTTTAAAACGATTTTATCAAATTTTCATTTAGAAAAAATATTTTGGATAATAAAAACAAAGCTGCTTTATATGATTATGTCAGCAGCTATTATGGCGGCAGGTGTAGGAGCATATGCAAGTCTTACCAGTTCGTCTACATATCTGGCTGAAATATCCTTCTATGCCTATAGTAATCCTGATTATATCGACACAGATATTAGCCAGAGTGCAGGTGAAGTAACACAGGCTAAAAATCTTTTGGAAAGTTATATGCAGATTATTGCCAGTGACAACTTTTTAAATAAAGTAATAGATTCCTTAGATTATGATGTCACCACAAGTTATCTTCGTGCAAGGATAGGCGCTTCTGCAGTAGGAAATACAGCAGTTTTTGTAGTAGATGTATACAACGAGGATCCTTTATTTGCAATGGAGGTGGCTAATGCTATTGGAGAGCTGGCACCGGCAGAGGTTATTAGAATTGTAAAGGCTGGTGGTATTGAGATTTTAGATGAAGCAAAGCTGCCAACCACACCATATGCGTCAACAAATGTAATTAAGCTTTCTATTATAGGTGGAGCCTTAGGTTTTATTCTTTCGTGCATGTTCTTCATGATAAAAGGCTTGTTAGATACAACTATTAGAAGAAAATATGAAATAGAGGATTTGTTTACAATACCGATTTTAGGCTCAGTACCAAATATGGAGCCGGCTAAAAATGGAGAAAAGGCAGACACCTTATTAAACGATGACAGCCCATTTGCAGTAAAAGAGGCATATAGAGAGATTAGAGCAGGAATAGTATATGTTACTAAGGGCAAAAAATGTCCTGTTTTTGCAATTACCAGTGCTGATATGCACGAGGGAAAAACACTCTCAACCTTAAATATAGCAAATTCCTTTGCCAGAATAGGCAAAAAGGTATTGGTTATTGATGCAGATATGAGAAAAAGCTATATTGAAAAAATACTTGGAATTAAAAACGAAAACAAAAATGGACTTAGCAAATACCTGGCAGCTATTACCGAGGAACTATTTGTTGTACACCAAAATGACAATTTTGATATAATACCAGCCGGAGAGTATCCTCCTAATCCAGCCGAATTATTAGTAAGCGACAGGTGGAAGGAGCTTTTAATGGCAAGTAAAGAGATTTACGATATGATATTTATTGATTTGCCGCCAGTAGGTATTGTTTCAGATGCACTTGCAGTAGTAAATGATGTAAATTCATATATTTTAGTTGTTAGAGAAAAGGTAACAAAGTTTGACCGAGAGGAAATGATAGTTAGAAAACTTGAGGCAGTAGGTGCTAATATCTCAGGTTTTATATACAATGCAATTTCAATTAAATCACCAGATTATAATTACAAGGAATATGGAAGAGATTATAAATATTGATTTTCATGCACATATACTGCCGGGAGCAGATCACGGGTGTGACAATGAAAATATGTGCTTAAAGCAATTAGAGCTGGCAAAGAAATACAAAATAGATATGATAGTGGCAACACCACATTTTTATCCAAACATAGATACAGTAAAAAGCTTTTTGAACAGACGCAGCATTGCCTACGAGAAGCTTAAAAAGGTGTATACCCCTGCTTTGCCACAGGTTTTACTGGGGGCAGAGGTGCTTGTCTGTAACAATATGGATAAAATGGATGACCTTGACAGGCTTTGCATAGAAGGCACAGATACAATTTTAGTAGAAATGCCGCTTGAAAAACATTGGGATAAAAGATTAATAGAAACTGTAATCAATATAAAACAGGTGCGAGGGCTGAATGTAGTATTAGCACATATAGACAGATATAATCCCACAGAGGTTAAAAAGCTGACAGATATGGATATAGCTGTCCAGATAAATGCAATAGCTTTGTTTAAATTGAAAACTAAGGCTAAATGTAAATATTATTTTGAAAATTGTAAAGTAGTAGCCTTGGGAAGCGATATACATAAGCTCTCTGACAGCTACAAATATTTGTACAAGGCTATAAAAAAGCAGGAGAAAAATGAAAGCTTCATAATGAAAAGGACAAATGCAATTATTGCTAAAAAAGCATAAAATAGGAGATTTGTATGTTCAAAGTAAGTGTTATTGTGCCGGTATACAATACAAGAAAATATTTAAGAGAATGTTTAAGGTCTTTGGAAAAGCAGACTATTGACAGTATAGAGATAATTATGGTAAATGACGGCTCTACAGATGAATCTATTACTATTATGGAGGAGTTTGTAAGAAAGTACCCGGACAGATTTGTTCTAATCAATAAGGAGAATGGTGGACAGGCAACTGCAAGAAATATGGGCATACTGGAAAGTCATGGAGAATACATAGGCTTTGTAGACTCTGATGATAAGGTAGACAAAAATATGTTCCAGAAAATGTATCAGGCAGCAAGTTGTGGCGGCTATGACTATGTAGAATGTCATTATCATTATGTAGAAGAGGAAAAGGACGGTTCACTAAAGGAATTAGAAACCAGAGGAAATATCAGAGCCTACAAAAACAAAAAGGATATGTTTATAGATCCACAGGTGTCACCCTGGAACAAGCTATACAAAAGGGAATTGCTCATTGACAATGAAATAAAATTCCCAGAGGGTGTTATATATGAGGACACATCCTTTTTTATAAAATCGATTCCGTACATAAATAAGGCGAGATACTTAGATGAAAAGCTGGTTTATTACTATTTGCATAGTAATTCCACTATGAATAAAAATAAAAGTGTAAAGGTTGCAGATATATTTAAGGTATTAGAGGATTATCTGAAATTTTATAAGGATAGGGAATTATATGATGAATATAAGGAGGAACTGGAGTATTTTACAACTAAAATAATACTATGCAGCTCTCTCAGCCGTATAGGCAGAGTTACTGATAAAAAACTAAAAAAACAGCTATTAGATAAATCCTTTAAATTTATTAATGAGTGGTTCCCGGATTATAAAAATAACAAATATTATACTGGTAAAATAGGAAAATATATCAGAATAGTCAACAGAAGAAATAGCAGTATTATAAGTACAGTTCTAGGAAAAGTTATGAAAGGATAAATTATGAAAATATCAGTAGCTATGGCAACCTATAATGGTGCAGATTTTATAACAGAACAGTTACAATCTATTTTAAATCAGACAAAACAGGTTGATGAAGTGATTATATGTGATGACAGGTCAAGTGATAATACAGTAGAGGTAATAGAAAAATTTGTAGCTGACAATAACTGTGCTGATAAAATAAAAATATGGGTTAATGAAAAAAACTTAGGATATGCTTCTAATTTCATAAAGGCATTAAGAAAAACCACAGGTGCTTATGTGTTTTTCTGTGATCAGGATGATATATGGATAGAAAACAGAGTTGAAAAAATGCTTGAAAAGATGGAGGAAAATCCGTCAATTATGCTATTAGGCTCAGAATTTACCTCGTTTAGCAGCAGTAGTGATGCACCTAGTGTTCCAAAATGGGAGCAGAAAATGTATACTAATGACCAAAGTATAGAAAGGCTTTCCTTCAGCCCTGAAAATATATTTATTGGAGCACAGGGCTGTACAATGTGTATGCGAAGGGATTTTCTTAATATAATAGATAAATATTGGTATGAGGGCTGGGCACACGATGAGTATGTGTGGAAACTGGCACTATGCTTAGATGGACTGTATATGTACCATAGCTACACCTTAAAGCGTAGATTACACTCAAATAATGTTACTATGCGTAAAATGAGAGATGTAAAAAAGAGAATTATATTTTTAGAGGAACTTTTAAAAAGTCATAAGCAGACCTATCAATTTGCAAAGGACATAGGACTTTCCAAAGACAAGCTTAAGCTTTTAGAGCGTAATATAAAAGCCACCAATTTACGAATAGAATTACTGAGAGATAAAAAATATTTTAATACCATAAAATTATTATTTGGATATTTTAATTGTTATCATAAATCACGCTCAATATTAGTCGAATTAAAAATGGCGATTAAGGAATAAAACTTATGAAGGAAATTAATTCTACAAGTAAATATATAAAACCAGCCAGAGAAAATAAAATATTTTATGCTGCAAGTGTAGTATTTTTGTTTTCTCTGTTTGTATTGCCTCAATACTTTGGAATACCATTTCCAATGTTTGATTTTACTATGCTTAGAATTATGATTATTGTGCTGCTTTTAATGATTTTAGGAGATAGAGATAGGAAAAATGATTTTGTAAAGGTAATTACAAATTACAAATACTCTTTAGTATTAGTTCCATATTTAATAGTAATTGGTTATACAATGGTTTTAAGAGTAGATATAAACGCATTCTTAAATCCATTTTTGGAAATAGTGGCAATGTATCTTTTAATATATATTGTGAAATATTCACTGGGACTAGAAAAGACAATAAGCCTGATAGTGGGCTTTACATATGTTATCGCCATATTAGGTATGGTTGAGTTTGTAATGGGACGCTCGCCCTTCTCTTATTTAGAAACAATATCTGGAATATATACAGGTCAGTTTATTCGTTCAGGTCATTATAGAATAATGGGACCTTGTAATCATTCATTAGGCTATGGCTTAATGTTGGTAGCCATTACCCCGATTTCCTGTATAGATATAAAAGAAAAAAGTGTAAATATATTAAAGCATCCAATGCTTATGATATTGCTTCTTGCCAATGTATTTTTTACAGGCTCCCGCTCTACACTTAGTGTGTTTGTGGTAGAGATTTTTTTACTATTTTTATTTTCAAGCAATATAGTAAAAAAGAAGGCAATACTAATCTTTGGAATTGTGCTGTCTGTGGTGGCAGTTTATGTTATAGCATTTAATCAGACCTCGGTGGCACAATATATTATGCTACAGATAACAACTATATTAGATGAAATATTTGGAACAGAACTGTCAGTTCAATATGGTGCAAGCACAGCTGCACTATCCAGCAGCTCCAACTACCGGGATCAGCTTATGAGTATTTTTACCTTGGACTGGTTAAATCCATTTTTGGGAATAGGCAGAAAAAGAGCCTTTGCCAGTGAAATTAATGGTTCTTACATACATTCAGTAGACAGCTTTTACATTGCAGAATACATTAGATATGCTTATCCAGGTTTGTTTACCTATATTATGTACTTAGGATATTTTATAATCGGAATGGTAAGAAGATTTAAAAGTGAGGGTGGAGGTATTCACAAGGGACTTTTTGCAGCAGTTGTCTGTTATCTGATAAATTTATATTGGGTGGATTCTTTACAGACCCTCAAATATTTATATATAATTTTTGTAATCTACATTGTTTTTGTAGGTGATGAAGAAAAGCTTAAGTCCTTTAAGCTTGAAAGAAACAAGACTGCCTCAAGGTATATTAAGAAAAGATTTGATTAACGATGGAGGATAGGTAAAAATGGATAATGAATATAAAGTTAGTATAGTAGTGCCTGTATATAATGCAGCCAAATATATTGGCAGGGGTATAGAAAGCATACTGAACCAGACTTATACAAATATAGAATTAATAATTGTAAATGACGGAAGTAAGGACAACTCCCTGCAAATAATAGAAGCTTATGCTAAAAAGGATAATAGAATAAAATGTATTAACAGAGAAAATTCAGGAGTAAGTGCTACCAGAAATGCCGGCATTAACAACGCCACAGGCAAATACATAATGTTTGTAGATGCAGATGATACAATAAATAAGGATACTGTAAAGGACAATGTTAAGTATATAGTAGATAACAGTGCAGATATTGTTATTTGTGGTTTTTATTATCATGTTACAGATGAAAAAATAACAAAGGAAAATCCTATTGAAGAAAGCTTTACAGGCTCTACAGAGGAATTTGCCCGACTTTGGTACACGAAGCTATTAAAGGCAGAAATTATTAATCCACCCTGGAATAAACTTATAAGACTTGATATTATTAGAAAAAATAGTATATTTTTTGACGAAAGATATTCTATATGTGAGGATATGGCTTTTTCTATAGATGTTATCAGACATAGTGAGAAAGTTGTGCTAAATAGCAAAATATACTATAATTACTTCGTTAAAAGCACAGGCTCTCTTGTATTTAAGTTTTATGACAATTATTTTGAAGCCTTGTCAAATTATTATAAAAAGTCTTTGGCATTTTGCAATATGCACACGGAAAATGAGAGCAATCTAAAAGAAGTAGATACAGTATATGCCAATTTGACTATTATGTATATAAAGCTGATTTGCAACAATAAGGCTTTCACCTATAAAGAAAAAAAATCAAGAATGAAAAACATTTTTGAAAATAAAAATTTTATAAAGGCTATGAATAATGGCAATTTAAATAAGAAAAAGAAGCTTATAAGATTGTTTATCAACAACAGATGGTATGGTATTATTAATTTGTTTTACAAGTTAAGATAGTACTGGCAAAGAGAGGTTTATTATGAGTAAATTATCTAAAATTGCAAATAAGGCAGCAGATGGTATGCTTATTGATGCGTTTACTGATAACATTATGAAAAAAACCAGATATAAAGATGAAAAGCTGCAGCCACTATATAATACAATGATTTCACAAAAACATCGTATGCTGTATTACAAAAAGCTGAAGAAGAAGCTGTTTAATAAATGTATTGCTAATAGATATTGGGAGAACCTTGAAAAAAAGGTAAATAAAGATAGGATATGGGTATGCTGGCTGGACGGAATGGAAAAGGCACCAGATATTGTTAAAAGCTGTTATAGATCCTTGGAAAATCATATTCCTGCAAAGAATATTACAGTAATTACCAAAAGCAATTTTAGTGAATTTGTAGAGCTACCAGAGGATATTATTAAAAAGTGGCAGGCAGGAATTATCGGGCCGGCACATTTTAGTGACATTTTACGGACAGAAATATTGATTAAATATGGTGGATACTGGATTGACTCGACTGTATACTGTACAGATTCATCTATTTTGCAGTACATAGATAAACAGCCATTATTTATGTACAGCTTTTATTATTTTGGCTTTAATCCTGAAATAATGGAGGCAAATAACTGGTTTATATATAGCACTACAAATAACAATATTCTTTGTTTAATGAGAGAATTATTATATGCTTACTGGAGGACTTATGACAGGGCAGTAAACTACTTTTTTTACCATATACTGCTTTCTATGGCTATTGATTATTACAGAGAGGAATATGATAAAATGCCTATAGTAAGTCAGGTTGATTCACATATATTAGCTACTTACATATTTGATGATTTTGATAAGGATAAGCTTCAGATTCTTTGCAAATCCACAGGCTTTCACAAGCTAAGCACAAGATTTGACTTAAAAAAGAAAAAGGGAAATGATACATTTTATGATATGATTATAACTAATAGACTGTAGGAAGCTTGCTTTAGTGGCAACAAGACAAACTGATACTATTAGTTTAAAAAGAAAGGTAAATTTATGAAAGACAATAACATCAATTCTATACCAAAGATAATACATTATTGTTGGTTTGGGGGAAAGCCTATACCGGACTCCTTACAAAAGTGCATTGATTCCTGGGAAAAATTAGAGGGCTATACGATTATGCGCTGGGACGAAAGTAATTGCAGCTTTGATGAAAATGAGTTTGTTAGAAAAACCTATGCAGAGAAACAGTTGGGCTTTATTGGTGATTATTATAGACTAAAGGCTGTATATGAGTATGGTGGAATATATCTGGATACAGATGTAAAGGTTTATAAATCCTTTGACCCGCTCTTGCAGCATCAGGCATTTCTTAATTTTATATTTGATTGCTCGGTAGGCTCTGCAATTATTGGAGCAAGACCTAAAAATCCATTAATAAAAGCATTATTAGATATGTATGATGCTACGGTATTTGGAAAAAATGACAATGGAGAAATTTTTAGATGGGATAAGGATAAGCTGATAGTTGACGGATATGCAACCAGTAACTATTATTATACCTATTATATTTTAAAGCATTATAAAAATTTCAAACTTAATAATAAATATCAGGATATGGGGGATTTTGTTATTTATCCAAAGGAGCTTTTTGAAATTGGCTCTCTTAGAGGAAAACACTATGCACTTCATTTATGTGCAGGTGAATGGAGAATAAAAACTGATGAAAAGGGAGGCTTTAAAAACTGGGTAAAGCGTACTATTGCAAAGTCACCAAAGCTATTTGACAAAGTGCAGATTATTGTAAGAAAAAGAAGATATAACAAGTTGAAAAAAGAGATACCATTTTATCAATGTTATCTTGACCAAAAAGCAAACAGACCTATAAAGCTTTAGACAGGAGAAAAAAGTGTCACAATTTATTGATAGTTTTTTATACAATATAAGAAAAGAATTTCATAATGTAGATGTATCACAGCTTATTATTTATATGATAATTATAGCAGTTATTGTGCATATAGGTATCTTTTTATATACAGGCAAAAAGAAACAGAAAATAAATATTAGTACTGAAATTATGATTATATTACTTATGTGGTATATAGGACTGGTGGCAGGTGTGACATATTTTAACCGACAGCCGGGAAGTGTAGGCAAGGTATTCCAGACAAAGTTTTTGTGGTGGGAGGATAATATGGACCAGAATGTGACTAATGTGTTGAATATTATATTATTTGTCCCATTTGGTATGCTTATATGGTCCTTAAAGGGAAGGACCAGAGCTTTTAACAAGATAATTGTGATTATTTGCAGCAGCTTTTTGTTTGGACTTATTATTGAAGAAATGAAATATGTAACACAAAGAGGTTACTTTGAGGTAGACAATATAGAAGGAAATATTATTGGAGCTTTAATGGGTGCATTTATTTTATATTTAACCGGTTTAATATTCAGGAAGGAAGAAGGTACTGACAGTGAAGAAATCAGAGAAAAATAGTGGTATGTATAAAAAATTATCTAAAAAAGATACGCTGATAATAGCTGTCAGTATTGTGGCATTAATAGTATTGTCTGCTGTTATAATATACTCAAAAAATGAGGAGAACAAAAAACAGGAGCAGTTAGATGATATAAATAAGCAAATATCAGCAGATGGAGATAAATATTATGTAGATGAAGCCTTAGGGTCTTTAGTTATAAATGAAGTAAACCAAAAAGGATATGTAGAGCTGTACAATTCTGGAAATAAGTCTATTGACATTTCCTTTACAAAATTATATATAGACGGCTCTTTAAAATATACAACACCTGCAAACACTACCCTTGACAGCAAACAGTTTTATGTAATAGAAACTGATGAGGTCTTAGGGGAAAAACAGTGCTTGGTATCTGTAAATAATCAGGAACATAAGTGCATAACACAGCTTATACTGCCAAAGCTTTCTGAAAATGAAAGCTTTGGACGAAAAAGTGACGCAGGAACTACAGTTCTATTTATGACCGGCACAAAGGGAGAAAGTAATACAAATGCAACCATTAACAATAAAGATGAGCTTATGTTTTCTGTTCCCGGTGGCTTTTATGAGTCGGCAGTTAATGTAGAACTATTGGCTAAGGAAAATACAAAAATCTATTATACAACAGACGGAACAGAGCCTACAACAGAGTCAAAGCTGTATGAAGGCCCTATAAAAATCACTAATAAAAGTGGCTCTAATTATGAATATGCAGGAATTTTAGGCACCTCCTTAGGCAATAGATTTGTGCCAGCCAGCATAAATATTGGAACAGTTATTAAAGCAATGGCAGTATATCCATCAGGTAAAAAAAGTGAGATTTTAACTGAGTCTTACTTTGTAGGCTTTGGCTTTGGCAAGTCCTACGCCAATATACCAGTTATTTCAATAACTATGAATGAAGAGGATTTGTTTAATTACTTTACAGGAATATATGTTTTAGGTAGAAGCTACGAGGATGCGGCTGCACTGGGCAAGTCGGTAGAAAATGCTGGAAACTTTTATAATGGCTGGGTAAAAACTGCATATCTGGAATATTTTGAGCCTAATAAGCAAAAATCCTATGGCGGCAAAATAAATATTAGTGTGCTTACAGATTATTCTGTTGGCTCAAATCAAAAGAGCTTTTTAATAAATGGAAAAGACTATATTGCTTCAAAAGGCTCCTCGCTTTATTCTTACCTAAATGGAGCAAGCTCTCAGTTTAGACTTACAACAAATAAGCGGGATAACAACTATAAAATCAGAGAGTATATTGTGAAACAGCTTTTGGAAAATACCTCTGTGGCAGCACAAAATATTAACCCTTGCACCCTGTTTATTAATGGAGAATATTGGGGTGGATATATGCTGGTGGAAAATATTGACAAGGAATTTATAAAGGAAAAGTACGGAATTGATAATGATATTGTAGTAGCTTACAATGGAAATTCAAAATTAAATGGTGATGATGCCTACTCAATTCAGAAATTATATAAGTTTGTAGAACAGAAGGATTTAAGCGATGACAATAATTATAACAAGGTAGGAGAAATGATGGATATTCAAAGTTATCTGGATTATTATTGTGTCAATATTTTCTTAGCAAATACAGATTTTGGTTACGAGGAGGCGGCTGCATGGAAAACTGCCACTAAAACAGGTGATGGTTATAATGATGGCAGGTGGAGATGGATTATAGGAAAAATGGATAATACTATGAACAATGCTGCCATTGGAAATTATTCCACCTCTAGTATTGATACATATTTACAGTCTGGTGTTATGAATGATGATTTGTTCTGGAGTTTAATGAAAAATAAGAAATTTAGAAATCAATTAAGGACAACGATGGAAAAGTTTGTAAATGATGTTTTTGATTATACAGAGGTGGAGAAGGTAATTGATAATACAGCAGCACTTATGGAAAAATTTACTATCAGTAGCATTAATAGATTTGCAGGAAATGTTTCTGATGATTTTTACAGCAGCGAGGTAGAAAAAATTAAAGCCTTCTTTGAAGAAAGAGGAGAATATGCCTTGTTTTATACTGATGAGATTATAGAAAAAGGGACAGCTGTATATGGAGGGGCTTATGAGAAGTCAAAAAAGGATAATAAAGAAACCACTAAAGGCAATGAAGAATAATGGAGCAAATACCATGCAAGTAATGAGCTATTTGTCAGAGCTTATAAATGCTGAAATTGACAATAGAACGCCAGAAAAAATTCCAGAAAACATTACAATAAATCAGCTATATGAAATTGCAGCCATGTCACAAATGCAGGGAATTATATTTTCTTCATTAATGAGGCTGGATTTGTCAACAGAATACAATGAAAAGATTAAACAGCTTGTAATGAGCAGTGCAATGAAGTCGTTGGCACAGCTTAGCCTGATAAAGGAAATGTCTAAAAGGCTTGAGGAAAATAAAATTAGTCATCAGGTTTTAAAGGGAGCTGTTCTTAAAGGCGTGTACAATAATCCTGTTTATAGAGAAATGGGAGATATTGACATTATGATATATGGAGAGGATATTAAAAGAGCTGAAAAAATAGCCCTGCAGCTGGGCTTTGAGCTAAAGGAGGTAGTTGGCCATCATGCAATATATGTAAAAAAACCATATTTGGTTATGGAGATACATTGGACATTATTTGATAAGCAGGTGGACAAAAATCAATACCTGTATTACAAGAATTCCTTTAGGGCAAAGCTTTCAGAGGGTAAAAGCTATACATATGAGTTTGAAAAAGAGGATTTTTATGTGTATATGGTTTCCCATATTGCAAAGCATTTTTACGAAACCGGCTGTGGTATTAGAAATCTTTTAGACATTTATGTATATTTAGAAAAATATAAAAATGAAATTGATACAGATGTAATTGAAGGGGAATTATCAAAGCTAGGTTTAGTAGATTTTGAAAAGCATATAAAGAAGCTGGCATATATTTGGATACTAAAAGAGGAATGTCCTAAGTTTTATTTAGATTTATTTGACTATATGTTGGATTGTGGAATATACGGCAAGGGAGAAAATGGTGTATGGGGACAGTTAGCAAAGGAAAGCAGGATAAACAATAACAGTATAGATGAAAAAAATATTAAGAGAATATATTGGTTTCCATCCAGAGAAAGAATGAAGGAACAATATCCTTGGGTGGAAAAAAGTATATTACTATTGCCTATAGCATGGCTGATAAGAATTGTTAAAGGTATTACAAAAAAAGAAAGAATTAGGCGCTACAAGGCTATAGCAAAGGATTCTTCTAAGCAGATGGAGAAAATGCTCACTATATACGAAACACTAAATCTAAAATTTAGAAGATAATAAGACGGGCATTGCAGGCCATTTAATATTAAAAGAATATGAGGAAAACATATGAGCAGTAGAATAAAAAACTCAGTAAACAATATGATAAGTGGATTTGTATATCAGGCACTTTCATTGATTTTAAGCTTTGTATCAAGAACGGTGTTTATTCATACCTTAGGCAGTGAATATTTAGGTCTTAACGGAATTTTTTCTGATGTTTTAACATTACTTTCAATGGCTGACTTAGGCTTTAATACAGCTATGGCATATACCTTTTATAAGCCTCTTGCAAATAATGACCAACAAAAGCTTACTTCCTTGGTGGCATTTTACAAGAAAGTATATAATGTTATAGCCATTGCTGTTACAGTGCTTGGAGTTTTATGTATTCCATTTCTTAAGCTTATTGTAAATACAGAAAAGGATATACCAAATCTTACAATATACTATCTTTTTTCACTGGCAGGAGTAGTTATTTCATATCTGTATGTGTATAAAACTACAATTATTACAGCAGACCAGAAAAACTATGTGGTAGTTAAAATAAATATTTACACCAGCCTGATTAAAACTATTTTGCAGATAGGTGTATTGTATTTGTTTAAAAACTATATATTATACTTAGCTATAGGCGTTATTGTCCAGTATATAAACAATATTATTGCTTCTAAAAAGGCTGAAAAAATGTATCCATACATCAAGGATGTGTCTAATACCGAGAAAATAGATAAAGAGGTTTCAAGAAGTATATGGAAGAATATGAAGTCGGTATTTATCTATAAATTTAGTGGGACTATGTTTAATGCTACTGACAATATTATAATTTCTGTGCTGATAGGTACATCAACGGTTGGTGTTTACTCTAATTACCTTATGGTAAGCTCAAAGCTTTTATTAGTGGCACAAATTATCTTTTCGGCATTAACTGCAAGTATTGGCAATGTAATTGTAAAGGAAACTCCAGAAAAAAGATATGAGGTGTTTAGTGCTATGCAGTCAGCCAGCTTCATTTTTTGCGGAATAATCACAAGTGCCTTTTGTATATTATCAAATGATTTAGTGGAGGTATGGCTGGGCAGCAGCTTTAAGCTTTCTGATATTACTATTGTAGCAATAACCTTAAATACTTATTTGGGCTGTGTTTTACACCCACTCTGGATTTATAGGGATGCTACAGGTATTTATATGAAAACAAAATATGTAATGCTTGTAGGAGCAGCCCTAAATATTGTATTATCCTTATTACTAGGATATTTTATAGGACTGCCGGGAATAATTTTTGCGTCAGCGATTTCAAGACTTACAACATATTTCTGGTATGAGCCAAAGCTGTTGTTTAAGGAATATTTTAAACACAAGGTAATGCCGTACTATTTATCACTGCTGGGAAATATATGCTTGGTTGCAGCAACTATATTTTTAATGAACCTTTTAACAAAGGGCATGGTAGTCAATTCTTGGCCAACGCTGATTTTAAAGGGTGTAGTTATTGGAATAGGCTGTGTTGTAATTTTTTGTGGTGTATACTCCAGAACAGAGGGCTTCAAGATTATCTTAAACAAGATAAAAACTATCTTAAAGAGATAAATATAAATATTCAATAAAAATAATATTAATTTTTTGTTGACAAATAAAAATAATGAGCTATAATGAACACAACGATGACAAAGGCGTCATGAGAAATTCTCATGGCGCTTTTTTTATTGTTGTTATCCAAAGCTTTAGTGAATATGCTAGCGTTTATTTTAGCCATTGGATTTGATATTGACTTTCTTGGTAAGGGAAAGCAAGGAAAATGTAAAAATGGAGGAAAAAGCGATGGAAGTATTTAGTGTATGGTTCCTTATCGGAGCAGCTTTAGTATTTTTTATGCAATGTGGCTTCGCAATGGTAGAAACAGGTTTTACCAGAGCAAAGAACGCAGGTAACATTATAATGAAGAACCTTATGGACTTTTGTATAGGTACAGTGGTCTTCGTACTCATTGGTTATAGTTTATTATTAGGAGAAGATGTTGTGGGTCTTATTGGAAAGCCTGGCTTTGACATTTTCTCAAAATACAGTAATTTTGATTTTTCAGCATTTGTATTTAACTTAGTATTCTGTGCTACAACAGCAACAATCGTTTCTGGTGCAATGGCAGAAAGAACAAAATTCCTTTCATACTGTGTTTATTCAGCAGTTATTTCAGCTCTTATCTATCCAATAGAAGCTCATTGGATTTGGGGCGGTGGCTGGTTAGCTCAGTTAGGATTTCATGATTTTGCAGGCTCTACAGCAATTCATATGGTTGGTGGTATTTCAGCTATCATCGGTGCTAAAATGCTTGGACCTAGAATTGGAAAGTTTACAAAGAAAAAAGATGGTTCAATTAAGGTTAATGCTATTCCAGGACATTCATTAACACTTGGTGCATTAGGTGTATTTATTCTTTGGTTTGGCTGGTATGGCTTTAACGGGGCAGCAGCTACAACAGTAGAGGATTTAGGTTCAATCTTCCTTACAACAACTATTGCCCCAGCAGTTGCAACCTTTGTATGTATGGTATTTACATGGTTAAAATATGGTAAGCCGGATGTTTCAATGTGTCTTAACGCATCACTTGCAGGTCTTGTAGCAATTACAGCTCCAAGTGATGTAACAGATGCTTTAGGTGCAACAGTAATCGGTACTGTAGCAGGCTTATTAGTAGTATTTGGTGTATGGTTACTTGATTACAAATTACATATTGATGACCCGGTTGGTGCAGTTGCAGTTCACTTTATGAATGGTATCTGGGGTACTTTTGCAGTAGGTTTATTTGCAACCTCAAGTGCTCCTGGTTATAGTATTGCATTAGCAAATGGTGCAATAAGTGGAGAAGGATTATTATATGGTGGTGGTTTCAAGCAGTTCGGTTTACAGTTGTTAGGTTTTGTAGCAGTTGGTGCCTGGACAGCAGTAACAATTACAATTACCTTCTTTGTAATAAAGAAAACTATCGGCCTTAGAGCATCTGAGGAAGAAGAACTTCAAGGTCTTGATGCAACAGAACATAATCTTCCATCTGCATATGCAGACTTTATGCCAATTACAGCAAATGGATTTGTACCTGTTAAGGCTGCTGAGGAAGAAAGCACAGGCACAAGCGTTGTTCCAACAGAAACAAAGGCATCAAGCGTTGTTGGTGCAAAGCTTTCAAAGGTAACAATTATATGTCAGCAGGGTAAATTTGAAGCCCTTAAGGATGCACTTAATGAAATCGGTGTTACCGGTATAACAGTAACCCAGGTATTAGGCTGTGGTACTCAAAAGGGTGGTCCAAAGCTTTACAGAGGTGTTGAGGTTGAGGTTAAACTTTTGCCAAAATACAAGGTTGAGGTTATTGTAAGCAAGGTTCCTGTTGAAAAGGTTATTGAAACAGCTAGAAAGGTACTTTACACAGGCAATATTGGTGACGGTAAGATATTCTTATATAATGTTGAGGATGTTGTAAAGGTAAGAACTGGTGAAACTGGTTATGACGCTTTACAGGATTAAGTGGATTATTTATAGAAAATAGATATACATATTAATAGGAAGAAAGGACAATATTATGGTTGTAAAAAATCAAAATAATGTCCTTTTTCTGTTTGTTTTTTGTTTTGGATTTTATATTTGTTATATAACTTTTTGTGGGATAAGTAATTTATTTTCTTGTATGCTGATTTACAACTTAAAAGCTGGTAGAAATTTAATAATATATAATACACTATAGGAGTGTAAAAAAGAGGGTATAAGAGGGAAAAAAAGAGTGAAATGTGGAAAAAGTACTAGAAATAATGTAGATACTGTGATATATTAGAAAAAATGGCAGAATGGACTTTGCCTAACAGTGACAAAAATAGAATACGGTTTTTCCAAGGAGGGATTGCCATGGATGGATACAATAGAATAAAGGATTTTCTTATGAAACGAAAAAAAATATTTATAGGTTCTGCTATAGGTGTTGCTTTTTGCACATTTTTTGCAGTTATATTTATTCTTAATGTAAGTAAGGTACAAGCCTTGGAAAGTGTGTCTGTATCTGATACAGAATATCAGCTGCCATCAGATAATTTAGCAGTAGAGCTCAATGTAGTAAGCAATGGAAGATATGTTATTGACGGTGACGGAGTCTTACGAAATGATGTTTCTATTAAGGTTGTTCCAAACTCAGAGAGCGTTGATAATGTTGAAGTTGTTTTAAAGAATGTTCGTATTCAAAACTCAGTAGATGAGCCGGTTATTCAGTTTGAGGCAGCAAAATCCGGAACAGTAACAAATTATACATTATCTATAGAAGGAACCTGTACACTTGAAAACACAAGAGAGAGAGCAAAAAGCCCGATTATTTCTGTACAGGGCGTAAATGCTTCAGTTATTAAATTAGCAGAAAATGTACATACAGCAAGAAATTGTAAGCTGTCAGATTTGTTACAGGAAACAGAGGTTGTGTATGGCTCATCACTTAATATTAAAAATGTAGATGGCACAAATGGTATGCTTACATTAGTTACTTCAAGAAACAGCTATGGTGCTGCTATAGGTGGAGGAGAAGCCAACGCAGATGTAGATTTACACTTAAGTGAAGGAAATCCTAATATTATATTCTCTCCAAATTATCTTTTAAGAGAAGATGGCACAGCTTACAGTACAGTACAAAATGCCTTTGAATATTTAAATGAAAAGTACAATACCAATTATCCTTTGGATGCACAGCTGCCAGTAGGCAAGGAGTTTTTTGTAAGCTCAACTGTCAATGCTGGAAATATTACAATATCAGGTGATATTGAAATTAATATTAAAGGACAGGGCTATGGTGCTGGTATAGGTGGTGGTGGTAGTGCAAACGCAGCTGCAGCCTCCGGCAGAGCAGGAGTAGTTACAATCAATGGTGGTACAATAGCAGTTAATATGTTATCAAATGCACCTTGTATCGGAAGTGGAAGAAACAGTGCAGGTGGAAAAAACAGCAATGGAAATTCCATAATTATAGGTGGTGGCTCTTTATTTTTAAATGCTGCAAATACTCAGTATGACGGAAATATTACAGATGCCTCAGGCAAAAAACTGTATTTGTTCTGTGCAGACTTAACTTCAAATGGAAATACAGGCTTTTCGACAGCTGATTGGACTGACACTATTACCTTAGCAGATAACAAGTATACAAATACATATACAGCAAATATCCAGATGCAAAGCGAATATGCAACTGTTACTGTAGATAGCCTTACTTTTGAATATAAAGGCTATGGACATAAAAATATTTCTTCAGTCGGCATTAACAAAAATGAAGTAGCCAACAAGTTATATTTCTATTTGCCAGCTACACCGATGGCAGAGCTTACTATTTCAGATAGCAGCTACATAAAGCAAAATCAGAGAATGGAGGTATATCAGAATAATGTATTGATTTCTCCTTCAGCTCAGAACAAATATATATTATCAGCAGACCAATATGTAGATGTAAGAGTTTATGATGTTCCAGAGGAGCTAGATGTAGCAAATGTTACAGTTGCAGGTATGACCTATCCTGTTACAAAGCTAAATGATGCAAAGGGCGAATATTATGTAGTGTCCTTTAAAATGCCAGATGTAGCTACTTCGTTGCAGGTTAATTACGCAGGAAATATCCAGATAGTATATCATAACGGTTTTACAGCAACAGATAAAAATATTGACGGACATTCTTATGTTGCACCAACTGCTACTATGTATACCTATGGAACAACTATGTCAGTGCCAGCACCGGGTATTTCAGACCTTACCTTTGACGGCTGGTATGTAACCGGAACTGACAAGCGGGTTTCACAGATTACCTCGGCAGATATATTGGCAGGTGATATTTTAACAGACGGAAAAATAGATTTAACTGCAAAATGGAAATGCAGCGTTACATATATATATTCATATGGAGATAGTGGAGATATAGAGCTTCGTACAGATGAACATACATATGGCGAGCCATATACACTTGACCCTAATTCAAATGCAGTACCTACACCACCAACTATTGAATATTACGATTTTGTTGGCTGGACAGTAAATTCAGACAGATATTCAAAAGAGAATGGAAGAATTTATTATGAAAATTCTCTTACCTCAAACCTTGTTGTAAGAGGCGAATATTCAAAGAACAGGTACTATGTTTACATTGACAAGGAATTTTTCAATGCTACAAATGTAGAACTATTAATGGGCTCAACTACTCTTACCTTTGATAATCAGGAATTTGTAGAAAATGGAGTTACATATTACAGAACCTTAGTAAAGGACGCAGTTTCAAGTGTAACCCTTAGTATTACTGCAAAGCAGGGTTATGAGATTTCTTCAGCAAACTGGAGCGTAAGCATAAGCAATGCCTCTAGTGTAACAGATAGCTGGAGTGACAATTCAGTATCCTATAAAATGGGCTTGGACTCTAAGGATATTTATGTTGTAAATAATAATAGCGCATTTATTCCAAAGGTTTATACTATAACCTTCTATGACGGTGTGGATACTACAACGCCATTTAAAAGCGTTGAATATACTATTGAAAGCTTAAGCTTACCAGCAGAAATATCAAAGATACTTGGTGCTGATGCTATTAACATTAACAATAGATATGACAGATACCATAAGTTTAGTGGCTGGAAGGCAATTACAGCAAAAAATCCTACAGACCCATATGTAACACAAATTGATTCCTTAGGTAATTATATATTTGTAGCTACTTGGGAGGAAACTGAAAAATATCCTATTGATATTACAGTTTATGATGAAGAAACAAAACTACCTAGCAGGTATGTAGGTGCTGTTCCATATTTGTATGACCCGGTCTATGACAGTAAATCACCAATTAATGTGACAGATGAGGTTGATCCAGATAGTGGGGAAACCAGAAAGGTAGTATATGTTATCCCAGGAGATAATGTATATATTGAGTTCGTTGCACTTGATGAGGACGGAAATTACATCTATGAAGATGGTGATTACAAAACTGTTCAAATAGGAAACGGAATAGATTTTGCCCAAATAGGTGATTATCCGGATGATTACACAATCAGATACAGCTATGAGAGCAAGGCACATGAGGATACGACTAAGAAAAATCGTTCGGATAAGAGATATATTACTATTCCAGAGGATGTTTTAGACGGAGCAGCTATTAATGTAGATGTAAGAATTTCTCTTACAAGATTTACAATTCAGTATTGGGATTTAAGAGGATATACTACAAATAATCCAACCTCATATACAATATTTGATGAGTTTGAGTTTGCACCATTAGTTAAAAATGTTGGCTGGAAATTAGTAGTATCTGATGGTGATGATACAAACTATGACGATGTTACAACTGTTGATATTACAGGGGTTGATAAGTGGTCCTTCGGAAATCTTGTGCTAAAGGCTGACTGGCCACAGAATTATATAGGATATTACAATATAAATATTACAGTAGCTGAGTCACAAATGGGAACAGTGAATATAGTTTCACCTAGTGAAGAAGGTTACAAGGAAAGCCAGAGTGTATTTTTACTTGTAAAGCCAGAAAGGGGCTATAAGCTGGTACAGAATTCGCTTACATATGAGCCGGCAGAGACAGCAAGCACTTTTGCTATAAGAAGTATTAGAGAGGCAGCAATGCCTGTAATAATATCTCCTGTTGATGAAAAACTAGGTCTGTATTTGTTGTTAATGCCTGGAAAGGATATTAACATAACAGCACAGTTTGAAATGGAGGTATACAACATCTTCTATGATGAAATGCAGGACGGAGATATAAATAATAATCCGTCTACATATACAGTAAATGATAATATTATTTTGGAAAAGCCTGCTAGAAAGGGCTATAAGTTCTTAGGCTGGAAAGACCAAAATGGAAATCCAATTACTGAAATAAAAAATCAGACTGGCGATATACAGTTGGTTGCTACCTGGAAGGCAGTTGAAGTTGAAACAACCACAAAGGAGGAGATAACAACCTCTAAGGAAAATGAAACAACTACAAAAAAACAGTTTATAGGTGGCAACACTAATAAGCCAAACAATGGAAGTAACTCAAATAATCCAAATAATGGAAACAATATTAATGGAAATGGTAATGGTTCAGACAATGGTAATTATTGGAATAATAATGGAGGATATGTTCAGACAGGTGACAACACAAATGTAGTAAGGTTAATACTTATACTTGCTTGTGCAGCAGTAGTATTAGTGTTTATTGTGGTGAAAACTAAAAAAAATGATGAAAAATCTGAAGAAGACGAGGATTAGACATGAAAAAGTTAAAAGTATTTAATAGTGCAAAGGTAAGCATTAGCGATGTTATATTAATGGTAGTATTAATTTTATCGGCGATTGGAATGTTTATAATGTCAATGTCAAACTACAGCGACACTTATGATGCAACAGTTGCTTATACTAAGGATAGCTTGTCAGAAAGAACGGTTCAATGCTCTAATGAAATACAGGCACAGTTCGATGAGAAGTTTGCTTTATTAGAGTATATTGCCACATTGCCAGAAATTAATGAAATGAAGTGGACAAACCAGTACAAGTACATAAAAGGTAAGGAAGCTTCTTTAGGCTTTGAACATTTATTTATAATGGACACGACTGGTCATGGATATTATGTTAGGGAAAATACAGTACAGAATCAGTCACGGGAGCAATTTTTTACAGATGTAATGGAAAATGACAAGTTTATTACAGAGCCATTTATGGACTACAACAACAATAAGTCAATAACAACTCTTTGTGTATCAATTTACAAGAATGGACAAAAGGTTGGTGCCCTTTGTGGAGCAATGGATTTACAAAAGGTATATGATTCTGTTGCAAATATGAAAATTGGTGATGGTCTTGCTGCTGTTGTAAATGCAGCAGGAGAATATGTTGCCAGCTCAGATATGACACAGGTACATAGAAAGCTTAATATATTAGATGTATATAGTGACACAAGCAAAAACGATATATCTTTTATTAAGTCTAGTCTGTCAGCAGAAGGAAATGTAACTGGCGAAATTACAATCAATGACAAGCAATACTATGTAGGTGTAACAGCAATAAAAAATTGTTCCTGGAAATTAATACTTACTATTGCAAAGGACGAAACTGGAAGTAATATGTCAAGTATTTTGTATACACAGGTTGCTTCTATAGTTATTCTTTTAGTTATAATTGCAGTTACAGTTAGATTTATTGTAAAGCTTATCAACAAAGAAAGAATGGCATTTGTAGACTCTCTTACAGGCGTTAGCAATAGGGCAAGATGTTCTATTATTCTTGATAAGCTTGAAACCTACAGAAAAGAGTCGGTAATGATTATAAGCTTTGACTTAAATGATTTCAAACAGATTAATGATGAATTTGGTCATAAACAAGGTGATGAAGCTTTAAAGACCTTTGCAAAGGTGCTTGATAAGACCTTTGGTAAGCAAGGCTTTATTGGAAGAATGGGTGGAGATGAGTTTATCGCAATTCTTCTAAATTCATCAAATGAAGAATTTGAAAAGCTTATTACAAATATGAAGGAGCAGGTTAATACATCAAACTCAAATAGAAATCAGAAATATTTAATATCTCCTGCATATGGATATGCTATTAGAAAAGAAAATGAAGATATTACAATACAAAGTGTATATGAAGAAGCTGATAAGAAGATGTACTTATACAAGGAAGTATATAAATCAATGAAGAAGGGCGAATAATACTAAGATTAGTATTAAAAGGAGAGGCGCTTTCGATAGCCTCTCCTTTTTTGATAAATATATTTAAAAGAGTGTATAGATAAGTTAACCAAAAAATATTCAAATAAGCTTTTCTAAAATTTTGTTGCAATAAGGTATCTAATTAAAAAAATTTTTTAAGAATGTCATTGAATTGCATACACTAAGATTTAACATTTTTTGTTGCATAAGTCAAAGGAAGGGTTGATTGCATAGAAGTTATCGGAATCAAGATCCTCCTGCAACATTCTCAAAGCCTCGCCAAATCTTTGGAAATGAACAATTTCTCGCTCACGCAAAAACTTAATTGGAGCACATACATCTGGGTCTTTAATCATTCTTAAAATATTGTCATAGGTAGTGCGCGCCTTTTGTTCCGCTGCCATATCCTCAAACAAATCTGTAATAGGGTCGCCCTTACTTTGCATAAAAGCAGTAGTATAGGACATACCAGAGGCAGCCTGTGGGTATACGCCTAAGGTATGGTCAACATAGTAAGGTGCAAAGTTGCTTCCCTCAATTTGTTCAGGTGTAAGACAGTCTGTAAGCTGGTGGACAATAGCACCTATCATTTCTAAATGTGCCAGCTCTTCTGTGCCTATGTCATTTAAAAGACCGGCAATTCTAGGGTTGGTCATAGAGTATTTTTGCGATAAATATCGTAAAGAAGCACCAATCTCACCATCAGGTCCACCATACTGTGAAATAATTATCTCTGCCAGTTTTGGATCACGGGTTTTAATATTTACAGGAAACTGTAATCTTTTTTCATAACTCCACATATTTACATCCCTCCTTTTGACCATGGAAGCGGAGCCGAAGTCCAATCCCAGCCATTATCTGTGTCTACCATATACGAATAAATAGGGCCATATTTGGTAGTATATTGTTTCAAGACCATATGACGAAGTGTCATTAATTCGCTTATACATTCTATAGCATCCTCACAATTTGGGTGGGTATCGATAAATAAACGAAGGTCATCAATGGCAAAGCTTATAATTTGCAAATGCTCCATTAATTGACATTTAGGCATATTTTCAAATACAGAAGGGTTGTTTGCAGAACATATATAGTTTAAATATTTAAAGCTGTTGTTTCTAAAATTATTATTGTTGTTTCTAAAATTATTATTGCTGTTTCTAAAATCATTATTGCTGCTGCCACAATTATTATTTAAACAACTCATTTTGAACACCTGCCTCCCATAAAAGGTTTATTAAGATCCTTGAAAATAGTACCTGCTATATATCCACATTTGAAATTGTCAAGATTTCTAAATTCCTGCCAGGGTACATATGCCATTGCAATATTCATATTTGTTCTATTGCATCTGGAATAGTTACAATTCATATTGTTATTCATAGAGAAGTCCTTTCAATATAATTACACTATTAATATATTCATTTATATAAGATTAGTGAGAATGTGATAAAAAATTTGTGAATATTAATATGAATGGTTGCAATGGGTAATAAAGTAGTATACTATTATAGATATTATAAAGGTTTGACTAAAAAAGATAAAAATCATACTATTATTAGATAAAATGAAAGGGAAAAAATGGAACAGGAAACACAAATAAAACAAAGAGTTATTAATGAGATTGGAAAAGCAGTTATAGGAAAAGAAGAGGTTATAATTAAAGCTTTTGCTACCATATTAGCAGGTGGACACATTCTTTTTGAGGATATTCCAGGAGTTGGTAAGACTACTATGGCTATGGCTATTTCAAAGGTGCTTAGTCTTCAGTATAATAGATTGCAGTTTACTACAGATGTAATGCCATCAGATGTATTGGGCTACTCCTTATACAATAAAGAAGCAGGTGTAATGCAGTATAAAAAGGGAGTTATAATGTGTAATCTGTTTTTGGCAGATGAAATTAACAGAACATCTTCAAAAACGCAGTCTGCATTGCTTGAGGCAATGGAGGAGGGAAGGGTAACAGTAGATGGAAAAACAATGGAGCTTCCAACACCATTTACTGTTATTGCAACACAAAATCCTACTGGCTCTGCTGGTACTACTCTGTTACCGGATTCTCAGCTTGATAGATTTATGGTAAAACTAAGTATGGGCTATCCAACCAAAAAAGACGAGATTAATATCCTTAAGAGTAAATTTGGTGGAAAAAACCCATTAGAAGATATAGAAAAGGTGCTTACAGCAGAAGAAATAATAGAAATAAAAAAGCAGGTTTCAAATATATATGTACATGATGCAATGTATGACTATATTGTGGATATTGTAAATGCTACCAGAAATACTGAGCTTTTAGATGTGGGCATTAGCCCAAGAGGAACAGTAGCACTTATAAATATGGCAAAGGCTATAGCTTTTATGAATAATAGAAATTATATAATACCTGAGGATGTACAATATGTATTCTTATCAGTTTGTTCACATAGGGTTATTCTAAGCCAGAAGGCAAGATTGGCAAAAATGAAGGAAGATCAGGTTTTAATAGAGATTGCCAAGCAAATTAGTGTAATTAGAACATAGAGGTAGCTATGATGATAGTATTATATTGTGTAATAGTCATAATCTTGCGCTGCATTGCTATTTTATTCAGCTCTTATCCAGCTTATTTAGCCTATAAATTATCAATAATTATACCAATTATTAGTATTGTAATATTGATTATTAATAGATTGTGCATAAAAGTAAGGATAAGTGTAAACGAAAAAGTGGTTTCAAAGGGAGATAACATTTCAGTATCTATACAGACCCAAAATATAGGAATATTCCCTTCCGGGGAAATAATTGCATATATGGAGTTGTATTATGGAGAGTATAGTCAGGCAAAGAAAAAAATTTGTTTTAGTAGTATGCCCTTTAAAAATACAGTGACCTTTCAAGTTGCTACAGAGTATGCCGGAAATATGCGATTAATATGTAAAAAGGTGGAACTTTGTGATTACTTTAGAATGTTTAAATTTAAAATACAAAAAGGTAGGAGGAAATATGACATACAGGTATTGCCAAAGCCATTTCCTATACAAATAACCTATAATCAATGTGAAAGTCATGAAATTATAGAGGCCGACAGCTATCATCCTTTAAAAAAGGGCTACGATAGAACAGAATTATTTAATGTAAGAGAATATGTTCCTGGGGACAATTTGCGAGATATACATTGGAAACTTACAGATAGAATGGGCAAATATATGGTGAAAGAGTATTCGCTGCCTATTAGTGTAGGACTGGGAATTATAACTGATTTTACGGAATACGCCATAAATTTTGACTCTGTTATTGTTACAGACAAAATAATGGAGATAGCTTATTCAATATGTAATAATGTTTTGTTAGAAGGTGGCAAATATAATATTTATTACTTTAATAAAAATAATGGAATAATGGATCAGCAGCTAATTGATAGTGAAGAAAAGCTGACAGAATCCATTAATATAATATTAGACACAGTATTATTAAAAACAAATGAAAAAATAGAGGACGAGAGTATTGTTTTTGATAGATGTAATCAATACAACATTATATATATTACTTCAAAAATAAGTGAGCTGTTAGCACAAAGGATAAAGCTGGATGCAAATAAGAAGATAGCAGTAGTGCTTGTTGCGTTAAATGAAAATGCTGCAAAGGATCAGATTGCACAGCTGGATAGTGGCGTACAATATTATGTTGTTAATGCAAAGGCACAAGGAATAGGTAATATTAATGAAATTAGATTTTAAACGATATATAATGGCAATTTTGTTTGCTGTTATGCCAGTTGTAATTTTAAATAAAGCCATCTATATAAAATTAGATTGGATATCAATAATTATTACCGTATTTGTAACGGTTATGTTTATTTCTTTATTTAATACTAAGAATAAGCATATAAAAAGTGCCTCTATAGCTGTTGCTATATTACTTTTGCTTTTAACAAATAAGCCTTCATTAATATATGAGGGAATAAAAGCAATATCAAAAAGATACACCTCACTTATAGAGCTTTATAATAGCAAACAGGCTGTAGAGCTTATGACAGAAAATATAAAAAGTGTAAATACAGTTGTCAGGTTATATTTTGAAATTATGATTCCGAGCTTATTTGTGGTGTACAAAAATAAGCTGTGGAAAATGGTATATTTAGATGTAACAATACCGTTTATTATATTGATACTGGCTGTTGGTCTGACACCTTCTACTTTGGATGTGTATATATTTTCCTTTATGTATACAAATCTGGCTATTGAAAAAAACTATAAAAAGCGAGAGCTGGATTTAAATACAAATAGATCCTGCAACATAAAAAATGCTTATGTTAATGTGATTATGCTTATAGTGTTTCTGATAATTACAGTAATAAATGCAGTTAATCCTTATAAAAGAGATGAAAAAATGGACGAATATAAGGAAACTCTTAATGGATATTTGTCAGGAGAAAGGTCTTTTATTGAGGATATAAAGGAAACCTTTAATTTTAATAATGGCAATATTGGAGCAGGTGGTATGAATAATGGTAAGCTAGGTACAGTAGATCAGTTAAAATTTACAGGTGAAGAAAAGCTAAGGCTTTCATTATCCAGAAGTGATTTCTTTTATGGTGATAAAATATATATTAAGTCCTATGTAGGAAGTATATATACTGGCAACTCGTGGGAAAATGCAGATAGTGATATTAATAATGCAGTAATTGAAATACAAAATCGTGAAGGTATAAGTATGTCAGAGGTGGATGAGATTTCAAATACCTTTCTTAAATATAGTGATAATTATAGAATAAGCTATGGCTATAATGGGGAAACAGAAAGAATGGAGATAACAAATCTGGATAAGAGAAATAATAATGTGTTTTGGCCTTATTATTGTCAGACAGGTCTGGAATCCAAAAGCGATGGACAAAGAAAAAATACAGACAATGCCAAAAGCTGGATATATGAAAGATATGTACCGCTTGAAATTCCATCTACACTTGAATGGATGGAGTTTGTAGATTCGTGGGGAAAGTATCCGGCAGGTGCATACAGCATTTATGATAGTGGTGATGAAAGTGGGATAAGCCAGTTAACAAAGGCTGAGGATGTTCTTGACAGATATTATGCTAATGTAGCTGCTAAATACTATTTGGAAATACCAGAAAGCTTTAAGCAGACGGGAGATAGAATATTTGATCATAATATTTCTGACTATCTGGATTTGAAAAAATATTTTGCAGAATATTTACAAGGCAGCCAGAATTATATAGATTACGATGGCTTTACAGAAAAATATGACACAGCTAATAGTTATGAAGAACGATATGATGAGATTTTTAACAATTTAAATAAAAAAATCAAGGATTTTCCAACGGAAAAATATGGTTATGAAATACCAATCGAATATGTTAAGGAATATCTGAATAAAACCTGTGAATATTCCTTGGAGCCAGGAAAATTAAAAAATGGTGAGGATTTTGTTAATAAGTTTTTAAATGAAACTAAGAAGGGCTACTGTACTCATTTTGCCTCAGCTGCAGTATTAATGTTTAGGTATATGGGTATTCCTGCAAGATATGTAGAAGGGTATGTATGCGACAATTTAGAAATAAGTACAGATAAGATTTTAAAGGATGAATCAGCTCATGCCTGGGTGGAAATATTTGTAAAGGGAATGGGCTGGATGGCTGTTGATGTTACACCTTCAAACTATCGTAAAATCATAAGAGAAGGTATAAACAACAATTATGCTACAAAAAATAACAATAATGATACAAATGACCAGCAAAAAACTACAGCAGAAACTGAAATTAAGCAGACTACCTCATCCGAAGAAACTACTAAATCAGATTCTGAAAACGAAACTACCAGTAAGACATCAGGTGAAACTGCTACTATAAAAAATACCGGTGGCACAGGGACAGACAGTGGTAATGGCAGCAGCAGTAATATATCTGGTAAGTTAAATAAAAGTATATATATAATGCTTTGTGTTGTATTACTTATAGTTACCCTGTTCACGGCTTTTGGAATGATATATGCAAATGGAGCAGAACAGCAAAAGAAATATTTAGCTGTGTTAAAAGGCAGTGACAAAGAAAAAATATACAATATCTGTCTGGAACAATTAAGAAAATGGCTGGAGATAAAAAAAGTAGATTTGAACTTATTTGAAAGCAGAGAAATGATTATTGAAAAAATAATGAAGGCAGATGCTGGTGTTGGCAAAGAAGATGCTGCACAACTGGCAGATATTATAGTTAAGGGGCAATATAGCCAAAAGCCATTGGGAGATGAGGAAATAACCCAGCTGGTTAAAACTGTTGGGGAAATTACAAAACATATATATACAGAAAGCAGTTTTGCCAGAAAACTCAATTTGTACTATATCAAATGCTTGTATTTATCCAAAAAATAGGCTATAATCAAAATGATGACTTAAGATACAAGTCAAGAATTATGATATACGGAGGTATAGAAGAACATGTTAGTATCAGCAAAAGATATGTTACAGAAGGCTAAAGCAGGTAAATATGCAGTAGGTCAGTTCAATATTAATAACCTTGAATGGACAAAGGCTATTTTATTAACAGCACAGGAATTAAATTCACCAGTTATCCTTGGTGTTTCAGAGGGTGCTGGAAAATATATGACAGGTTATAAGACAGTTGTAGGTATGGTTAATGGAATGATGGAGGAGCTTAACATTACAGTTCCTGTTGCATTACACTTAGACCACGGCAGCTACGAAGGATGCTTAAAGTGTATCGAAGCAGGATTTTCTTCAATCATGTTTGATGGTTCACATTACCCAATCGAAGAAAATGTAGCTAAGACAACAGAATTAGTTAAAATCGTAAACGAAAAAGGAATGTCACTTGAAGCAGAAGTTGGTTCAATCGGTGGCGAAGAAGATGGTGTTATCGGTAGAGGCGAATGTGCAGACCCTAAGGAATGTAAAGCAATCGCTGATTTAGGCGTTACAATGCTTGCTGCTGGTATCGGCAATATTCATGGTAAGTATCCAGAAAACTGGGAAGGCTTAAGCTTTGAAACTCTTGATGCTGTTCAGCAGTTAACAGGAGATATGCCATTAGTTCTTCACGGTGGTACAGGTATTCCTGCTGATATGATTAAGAAAGCAATCTCTCTTGGCGTTGCTAAGATTAATGTAAATACAGAATGTCAGCTTGCATTTGCAGCAGCTACAAGAAAGTATATTGAAGAAGGTAAGGACCAGCAGGGTAAGGGCTTTGATCCTAGAAAGCTTTTAGCTCCTGGATTTGAAGCTATTAAGGCTACTGTAAAAGAAAAAATGGAATTATTTGGTTCAATCGGTAAAGCTGAATAATTAAAATTATTTTTGGCCGCTACCTTAGTGTGTTATGCTAATATTAAGGAGCGGCCATTTCTTTTAAACGGATGTAGAGTAAAGGATGATGAATTTATGAGCAAAAGTAAGAAAAGAAAATCAACAAATAGAAAAAATACATACAAAAAAAATATTCAGACAAAAATTAAAACAGATATTACAGATAGCAGTAAATCAAAGGATATAGTTGAAACTGAAATAGAAAACAATACTGCACAAGGTGTTTTGGCAGAATCAGATATAGATGAAATAATAAATGACCAGACAGATGATGAGATAAATGCTGAAATTGAAAAGGCTGAAGAACAGCAGAATACAACTGTAGATGAGGCAATAGAAAAAGAAATCTCAAAGGTCAAAAAATCTACAAATACAAGTGAGACATCTAATACAGACGAAATAGAAATCGAATTTATTGATTTAGAAAAGAAAAAGTCAAAGAAGAGAAAAATTACATCAATGGATATAGTCCGGTATGCAGTAATGCTTATAGCACTTTGCACCTTTTCTTATGCTTCCTATGAGCTTACATTAATACATATTAATGCACAGGAGACTACTGAGGCCAGCAAAAAAGAGGCAGATATTTTAAAGGTAGATATTGATGATTCTATAGATTATTACAATGCCAATGGTGAAAAGATTGTGCTTAACAATTCTGGAGATGGCAAAGCCTTTGTATGGGATTTTGAAAAAATAAAAGCATACAACCACAATGCAAAGGGCTATATCAGACAAGGCAAAGGCACTTATATTGACAATCCGGTAGTACAGCATCCTTCCAATAATGAATATTACTTAGAGCATTATTCTAATGATTATCCAAACGGAATAGGAAGTATCTTTATTGATTATAGAATTAAAGATGGACTTAATGCAAAGAATTGTATACTTTATGGACATAATGTAAAGGCTTGGGCAAATCACATTATGTTTGGCAGCTTAAACTTTTATTATGATGACCCACAGTATGGAAAAGACAATCCAACAATGGATATATATGTAGACGAACATCATTATGTATATTATGTATATGCTATATTTAAGGCTGAAGCAAAAGGAGATCCGGTATACACCTGGGAATTTGAAAATTTAGAGGCATTTATGAAATATGTTAATGAAAATAAAGCAAGGACAAAATATGAATTTCCAGACGCACCAGCTATTACGCCTGAATCAAAGATACTTACATTATCAACCTGTACAACTGACCACGATTATAGAATGATTGTCCAGCTGGTACGCGGTGAGGAGATATTTGATGTACCTGTAAAGGAAACAAATGAATAAAAAATAAAAAAAGTACTTGATTTTTTTAAAAATATGAGTTATTTTATTTGTGTCAATAGAAATGACATACATATAAAAATAATAATTTTGATTTTAAGAACAAAGGCGTTCCACTTTAGGTGTGGACGCCTTTTTTTACAGCATTACAGTAGTTATTATAAAAAATGTGTCATTAAGTATATGAAGTTTTGGAATGTTCCATATTTAAACTAGCATTTTTTTGATTTATATGTATAATGTATTTAAGAGAATAGAAAGGAAGAAGACTATGAGCGAAGTATTAAACGTAGAAGAGATTTTTGGTGAAAATGTATTTAATGTTGGTAAAATGAGAGAGCGTTTACCAAAGAAGGTATTTCAGGAAGTAATGAATGTAATGGAAAATGGTGGGGAAATGTCAATCGCTACTGCTGATGTAGTTGCTAAGGCAATGAAGGATTGGGCAGTTGAAAGAGGCGCAACACATTATACACATTGGTTCCAGCCACTTACAGGCATTACAGCAGAAAAGCATGATTCCTTTGTTACAAATCCAGATTCAGAAGGCAAAATGCTTATGGAATTTTCTGGTAAGGAATTAATTAAAGGTGAACCAGACGCATCTTCATTCCCATCAGGTGGTCTTAGAGCTACATTTGAAGCTAGAGGATATACAGTTTGGGATTGCACATCACCAGCTTTCTTAAAGGAAGATGCTACAGGCGTTGTACTTTGCATTCCAACAGCATTCTGTTCATATACAGGTGAAGCACTTGATAAAAAGACTCCACTTCTTAGATCGATGGAGGCAGTCAGCGAACAGGCTTTAAGAATAGTTAGATTGTTTGGCAATACAGAGGCTACAAAGGTTACAGCATCAGTTGGACCAGAACAGGAATACTTCCTTGTTGACAGACAGAAATATTTACAGAGAAAAGACTTAATCTATGCTGGCCGTACATTATTCGGTGCACCTGCTCCAAAGGGACAGGAAATGGATGACCATTACTTTGGAACAATTAGAGAGCGTATCGGCGCATATATGAAGGACATCAATATTGAATTATGGAAGCTCGGTGTATCAGCAAAGACACAGCATAATGAGGTTGCACCAGCACAGCACGAATTAGCACCTATATTTGCAACAGCTAATGTTGCTGTAGATCACAATCAGTTGATTATGGAAGTTATGAAGAAGGTTGCAAGCCGTCATGGTCTTGCTTGTCTGCTTCACGAAAAGCCATTCGCAGGTGTAAATGGTTCTGGTAAGCATGACAACTGGTCGCTTACAACAGATAACGGCGTAAATCTTTTAGACCCAGGTAAGACACCAAATGAAAACATCCAGTTCTTATTGGTACTTGCTTGTATTATGAAGGCAGTTGATACACACGCAGATTTACTTCGTCAGTCAGCATCAGATGTTGGTAATGACCATAGACTTGGAGCTAACGAAGCACCTCCAGCAATTATCTCAATGTTCTTAGGCGAGCAGCTTACAGATGTTGTTATGCAGCTTGTTGAAACAAACGAAGCTAAGAGCTGTTTAAAGGGTGGAAAACTTGAAACTGGTGTATCTACATTACCAGATGTTACAAAGGATGCAACAGATAGAAATAGAACATCGCCATTTGCATTTACAGGCAACAAGTTTGAGTTCCGTATGGTTGGTTCTGCAGATTCAATCGCAAGTCCAAATACTACTCTTAATGCTATTGTTGCAGAAGCTTTCTGCGAAGCAGCAGATATATTAGAGAAGGCAGACGATTTCGATATGGCTGTACATGATTTAATTAAGGAATATATGACAGACCATCAGAGAATCGTATTCAACGGCGATGGATATTCAGATGCTTGGATTGCAGAGGCTGAAAGAAGAGGCTTACCAAATATTAAGTCAATGGTTGAAGCTGTAGAAACACTTACAACAGAAAAATCAATCAACTTATTCGGCAAGTTTGGTATCTTTACAAAGGCAGAGCTTGAATCAAGAGCAGAAGTATTATATGAAACCTATGCAAAGAGCATTAACATTGAAGCTCTTACAATGGTAGATATGGCTTCTAAACAGATTATTCCAGCAGTTGCTAAGTATGCAAAGACTCTTGCTGATGCAGTTATTGCAGTTAAGGAAGCAGGCGCAGACGCATCAGTTCAGGCTGAATTACTTACAGAAACTTCTGCATTATTGAAGGCAGCAAAGGAAGCTTTAAAGAAGCTTGTAAATGTTCAAAAGGAAGCTGTTGCAATGGCAGAAGGAAAAGAACAGGCATTCTTCTACAAGGATGTTGTTAAGGCTACAATGGATGAACTTAGAGCTCCAGTTGATAAACTTGAAATGATAGTTGACAAAGAAGCTTGGCCAATGCCTTCATATGGTGATTTATTATTTGAGGTATAATCTTTCATATAGTAAATATGCCATTATAAAGATATTGCAGAATAAAAAATAATAATATATAATTCTCTTTAATAAAAGGGAGTAGCTTTCAGGCTAGCTGTTATACGATTTCGTCATCACGATTAAAAATCCGGAGCGTATATAATAAGCGAGACTTTTATTGCAGATACATATATGGATGTTGATATTTATTAGTATTGAAAAGTATTAATACAATATTAATGTTCATATTTGTATGCAATAGGTTTCGCTTCTTTGTTATAGTGACGAGAAATATGACGAAGGGCTTTGCCGGCAGAAAATTATATTACGCCATATGCTCGCAAGAGAGTGTATTATATTTATATGGGGCTTGTGCTTGCACAAAGTGACATATAAATATAATATGCAGAGCGTTTGCAGCAGCATAAGGCGAAAAATAAAAGGTTTGTTGGCAAACGCTGCGAGCATATGGCGACCACCGAACAGCGAGAAGCGTTAGCTTCGAGCTGTGTGAAGGCAAGCAATAAAACATATAAAGGCAAGTCATAAACCTAAGCAAACATACCAACCCACAGTATAAATGTAAGCCTTTTTATAATTAATAAGCAAAAAATATGTATTTTGGAGGAAAAAAATGGATATTGTAAAAAATGTACTATTACTCTTAGTAGGTTTTGTTCTATTAGTTAAAGGAGCAGATTTTTTTGTAGAAGGAAGTGCTTCTGTAGCCAGAAAACTGAAAATACCAAGCATAATAGTTGGACTTACTATTGTAGCAATGGGTACCAGCTTACCAGAATTAGCTGTTAGTCTTAGTGCAGCTTTAGAGGGGGCTAATGAAATTGCTGTAAGTAATGTAGTAGGCTCTAATATTTTTAATCTTATAGTTGTATTAGGCGTATGTGCAGTAATTTCACCTATTGCTGTTGATAAATCAGTTATGAAAAGGGAAATGCCATTTATGATTGGAATAACAACTTTGCTTGCTGTTATGATTGGTGATTATTTTATACCCTGGACTAAAGTTTCAAAGGCAGGAGAAATCGTAGGTTCAATTTCAAGATTTGATGGAATAGTTTTATTAATATTATTTGTGATTTTTATGGCGGTTACTGTAAAAACAGCTCTTAAATCAAGAAAAAATGCTACAGAATCCAATGAAGAAAATAAAAAAGAAATTAGTCTTTTACTTAGTATAGTGTACATTGCAGGCGGTATTTGTGCTATAAAATTCGGTGGGGATTTTGTAGTTGATAGTGCTTCCTTTATTGCAACCAAGCTGGGAATGAGCCAGACCTTAGTAGGGCTTACAATAGTAGCTGTAGGAACCTCGCTTCCGGAGCTTGTTACATCAATAGTGGCAGCAAAAAAAGGAGAAACCTCACTTGCTATTGGAAATGTGGTAGGCTCAAATATATTTAATATTTTGCTTATATTAGGCGTTTCTGCTACAATTTGTCCTATAAGTGTGACAATGGAGGCTTTAATAGATATAGTGGTTGCATTGGTGGTAAGTATTGTAGTATTTATATTTGGCAAGTCAAAGGAAAAAATTAATCGTGCAGAAGGTGCAATTATGGTCTTGATTTATGTAATATATATGGTATATGCTATAATAAGATAATAAATAAAAACAAATACGGAGGAAGAAAATGGTTGGCACATATAAATGTCCTAGCTGTGGAGCTCCTATAGAGTTTAACAGTAAGGAAGGAAAGTTAGTATGCAGTTACTGTGGTACTCAGGTGGATGTAAGTCAAATGGACGCAGAAACACAAAAGTATGACTGCGTGGTTGAGGATTTAGAAAAGGAAGATGCACAGTATGGAGATTTTGCTGCATATAAGTGTGAAAATTGTGGCGCAGAGATTTTAACAGATGAAAATACTTCTGCTACTACCTGCAGCTATTGTGGAAGTCCTGCAATTATAAAAGGCAGACTTACAGGCCAGTTAATGCCGAAGTCAATTATACCTTTTAAGTATAACAAGGAGCAGGCAAAGGATACTTTTAAAAAGTGGACCAGAAAGGGACCTCTTACTCCGGGCTGCTTTAAGAAGGAGGCAACTATAGATAGTATAAAGGGTATATATGTACCTTTCTGGTTATATGATTATGCAGCCCATGTTGACATGAATGCAAGAGCTACAACAGTATCTACCAGACGCTCTGGAAATACAGAATATACAACTACATCCTACTATGCAGTTGACAGAGCTATGGATTGCAGGTTTGAAAAGATACCAGCAGATGCTTCAGAAAAAATGCCGGATAGTATAATGGATAGACTTGAGCCATTTAATTATACAGAGTTGGCACCTTTCAAGATGCCATATTTATCAGGCTATAGCTCTGAAAAATTTAATTATACAAAGGAAGAAATGAATTATAGAGCAGAGTCCAGAGCAAGGTCATATGCCTTTACAGAATGCAGAAATTCCATAACAGGCTATAATAGTGTGCAGGTACAGCATTCCAACACCAGATTACAAAGACTTGACACTACATATGCACTGCTTCCGGTGTGGATGCTTAATTATGTATATAATGGAAAACAGTATATGTTTGCTCTTAACGGACAGACAGGAAAATTAGTAGGCACCCTACCTATATCAAAAGGAAAAGCGGCTGCGTGGTTCGGAGGTATCTTCGCATCTGTTTCAGCAATATTATTCTTATTAGGAGGGCTTTTAGGATGAGAAAATTAATGAAAAAAATCAGCCTGCTTACAGCAATGTTAGTAGTATTTATTTCTGTATGTGGATATGCTTACTCTACAAATCATAAGAAGGTATATGATGAGGCAGAGCTTTTTACAGAGAGTGAAATTGCAAATATAGAAAAGCTTGCAAAGCAATATGGTGATGAAGTACAAATGGACTTAGTTGTCTATACAATCAATACCAATGAGCATAAAACAGCCAGAGAAATTGCTGATGACTTTTATGATGAAAATAAGTTTGGCTGGGAGGACTGTGATGGCTCCGGTGGCTTATTACTTATTGATATGTATCAAAGAGAAATATATATTTCTTTTGCCGGCTTAGGTATAGCTTACATAGATGAAAATACTGAAAATGATATATTAGATGTATTGCAGGATGATGCTAAGGCTGGAAATTATTACGAGGCTGCTGTTCATTTTGTAAAATTAGTTAATGAAGCTGCAACTGAATTCCGTAATAATGATGATTATAAAGAGGTGCTTGAAAACTGGTATAATGGGGAATATAGTACATATGATGATATTGCTGCAATGGTTGAGCCAAAGGAGCCAACTGTTTTTACAACCTTTAAAAATCCACTATTTACAGTTGGAGTTGCGGGAGTAATAGCTATAATAGTTGTACTTGTAATGCTATATCAGGCAAAAACAAGAATGACAGTTGACAGCAGGACATATCTTGCACAAAACAGCTTGAGATTTCCTGTTAGAAATGATAGATTTATAAATAAGACGACTACTTCAAGAACAATAGAAAGCAGCAGTAGTTCGTCAGGTGGAAGTCATTCGCATCATAGCAGCAGTGGAAGAAGTCATAGTGGTGGAGGAAGAAGCTTCTAAGCATCAGGACTTTCAAACTGGGAGAAAGTGCGTCTGCTTTGAAATAACTGATGTTGTACACATAGATATAAAATTTATGTTTAGCAAATATAAAAAAGGAGAACAACAATGGAACAAAAAAATCCAGTAGTTACAATCACAATGGAAAATGGAGATATTATCAAGGCGGAATTATATCCTCAGATTGCTCCAAACACAGTAAACAATTTTATTAGTCTTATAAATGAAGGCTATTATGACGGACTTATATTCCACAGAGTTATAAGTGGCTTTATGATTCAGGGCGGCTGCCCAGACGGAACAGGTATGGGTGGTCCCGGTTACTCAATTAGAGGCGAATTTGCTTATAATGGCTTTGCAAATGACTTAAAGCATACAGAAGGAGTTCTTTCTATGGCTAGAGCAATGGATCCAGATTCTGCAGGCTCACAGTTTTTTATTATGCACAAAAACTCTCCACATTTAGATGGTCAGTATGCAGCTTTTGGTAAGGTTATTGAAGGCATGGAAAATGTAAACAAAATCGCAGAATGTATGACAGATTTCGGCGATAGACCATTAGAGGTTCAGAAAATGAAGAATGTTACAGTTGATACCTTTGGTGTAACATATCCTGAACCAGAAAAATGCTAAAGGCAATTATTTTTGATATGGATGGTGTAATTGTAGATAGTGAGGTCATTCATTATGAAGCAGATAAAAAAATGCTGAAGGAAGGCTTTAACATTAATCTGCAATATGACTATTATAATAAGTATATTGGTGGTACAGTTTCCAATTTATGGAAGGGTATTATTAGAGATTTTAATATTCAAAATGAAGATGAATATTCACTTAATACCTATGCCGACAAAATACTTGAGAAAATGCTTGAAAAAGAGGGCTACCCGGCAGTCGCAGGTGTAGTCCCTTTTATTAAGAAGATTAAAGAAGAGTACAACCTAAAGCTGGCTGTGGCATCTTCCTCATCTATGTCAAGAATAAAGAAAAATCTGAAAAATTTAGGTATAGACAGTTACTTTGAAGTAATAACCAGTGGTCAGGATATGGGAGTGTCAAAGCCAGATCCGGCAGTGTTTTTAGAGGCAGCAAGGCTGTTGCAGGTAAGCCCAAAGGAATGTGTTGTAATTGAAGACTCCTATAATGGCATACAGGCAGCGAAAAATGGAAATTTTACCTCGCTTGGCTTTATTAATCCAAATTCAGGCAATCAAAAGCTTAACGACGCCAATGCAGTATTTGAGGATTTTTCAAATTTGGATATGAATTTTATAAATCTGATATATTGTCATAATGTAGGAGAGCCGGCTGTTATAATGAAAACCAAGAGGCTTATTGTAAGAGAAATAACAGTAGAGGATGTTAGCAGGCTATATGAAATTTATGATGAAAATATAACTAAGTATATGCCAGGACTTTTTGAAAATATTCAGGATGAAATAGAATATACTAAAAGCTACATAAAAAATGTATATGGACTGTACCACTACGGAATATGGATATTAGAAAGAATTGAGGACGGAAAAATAATAGGCAGGGCAGGAATTGAATATAAGGAAATAAGTGGCAGCAGATATACTCACGAATTAGGATATATGATAGGCAGCAGCTATCAAAATCAAGGATATGCAGGGGAAGCCATAGCAGGTATTTTATCATATATGAAGGAATACTATGGGATAGCAGATATTTTTGTAAAGGTAAATGAGAATAATGAAAAATCAATGCACCTGGCGAAAAAATACGGCTTTGATTTTTCTGAGAAAGTATATGATGAAGGCTATATAGTAGGTGAGCTTATATAAAAAAAGACAAACAAAAAAGATGTGACAGACACATCTTTTTTGTTTGGTTATTTGGTTGACTTTGTATAATAAATAAAAGGGAGGAGTTTGTGCAAGCACAAACCGTAAAATTATGAAAAAACTCGAAGGACTGATGTCCTTTCGACACATTTAGTATATTTTTTAAAAGTTAATAATCAATGTTTAATATTTTAATGTTTATTAAATAAAATATGAACAAAATATGAACAAATACTAATTTACACAAAAGATATTTACTTTTTTAAAAGGATTTGTTAAAATTGACATAACTTGATGATCGTAGAACTATAATTTAACTAATCAGATAAGGAAGAAAAAGACTAAGCAATAGGAATATTTATATCCAGAAATTAACGAAAGTATTTTAAGGTTGATAGTTTTTTTATCTAATTGATTATAGTTCACAGACTATACTTATTTAGGAGGATTTATATTATGGCAAGATTTACTTTACCAAGAGATGTGTATTATGGAAAAGGTTCTATTGAACAGTTGAAGAGCCTTCAGGGAAAAAAGGCTATTGTTGTAGTGGGTGGTGGCTCCATGAAGCGTTTCGGCTTTTTAGACAAAGTTGTAGCTAACCTAAAGGAAGCTGGTATGGAGGTTGAATTATTTGAAAATGTTGAACCTGACCCATCAGTAGAAACAGTTATGCGTGGTGCAGAGGCTATGAGAAAGTTTGAGCCAGATTGGATTGTTGCAATGGGTGGTGGTTCTCCTATAGATGCTGCTAAGGCAATGTGGGCATTTTATGAATATCCAGATGTTACCTTTGAGGATTTATGTATACCATTTAATTTTCCTAAGCTTAGAACAAAGGCTAAATTCTTAGCTATTCCATCTACATCAGGAACAGCAACAGAGGTTACAGCCTTCTCAGTTATTACAGATTATGCAAAGGGCATTAAATATCCATTGGCTGATTTTGAAATTACACCTGATGTTGCTGTAGTAGACCCGGATTTAGCAGAAACAATGCCTCCAAAGCTTGTTGCACATACAGGTATGGATGCTTTAACACATGCTATTGAGGCTTATGTATCAACCTTGCACGGACCATTTACAGACCCATTGGCATTACAGGCTATAGAAATGGTATTAGATTATCTTCCAGCCTCATACAATGGAAATATGGAGTCAAGAGAGCATATGCACTATGCACAGTGTCTTGCAGGTATGGCATTCTCAAATGCTTTATTAGGAATTGTTCACTCAATGGCACATAAGACAGGTGCAGCATTCTCTACAGGTCATATTCCTCATGGCTGTGCAAATGCTATTTATTTACCATATGTAATCAAGTACAATGCCCATGAAAAGGAAGCACTTAGCAGATATGCCGAAATTGCCAGAAGAATGGGACTTGATGGTACCTCAGAAACAGCACTTATGAACTCTTTATGCAAGAAGATTGATGAATTTAATATAAGACTTAATATTCCAAAGACACTTAAGGAGTTTGGTATCAATGAGGATGAATTTAAAGAAAAAGTAAAGACTATTGCAGAATTAGCAGTAGGAGATGCTTGTACAGGTTCAAATCCTAGAACTATTACTCCGGAGCAGATGGAGAAATTACTTACATGTACATATTATGGAACAGAGGTTGATTTCTAAGCATATTTTGACAGAGTATTAAAACAAAGTGAAATATAGTTGAATAATGGGAGAAAATCCTGTATAATTAACAAAGGAACTAAAGCCGCTTAGATTTGAGCGGCTTTATGTTATGACAGAAAGCCTTAAGTGAGGACAGCGACAAATTAACGAAAGGACATAAGGAAATGTTTAAAATTCTTAAAAAACAGGTATTAAATCCTACAGTAACTCTTATGGATATTGATGCACCTCTTATTGCGAAAAAAGCAGAGCCAGGTCAGTTTATTATATTAAGAGTTGATGCTGATGGTGAGCGTATACCACTTACTATTGCTGATTTTGACAGAGAAAATGGAGTTGTTACAATTATCTTCCAGATAGTAGGAGCAACAACAGAAAAGCTTAATGCTAAAAAAGAGGGCGAATTCATAGAAGATTTCGTAGGACCTCTTGGTGTACCTTCTCATGTAGATGGATTAAAAAAGGTTGCTGTAGTTGGTGGTGGTGTTGGTTGTGCTATTGCTTATCCAATCGCAAAGAAGCTTCACCAGTTAGGAGCAGAAGTTCATTCTATAGTAGGTTTTAGAAATAAAGACTTAGTTATCCTTGAAGATGAGTTTAACGCAGTTAGTGATAAGGTTTGTATGATGACTGATGACGGCAGCCACGGTACAAAGGGTCTTGTTACAAACGCTTTAAAGGAGCTTATTGAGTCAGGCGAAAAATATGATGAGGTTATTACTATTGGACCACTTATTATGATGAAGTTTGTTTGTGCCTTAACAAAGGAATATGGAATTAAGACTACAGTTAGTATGAATCCTATTATGATTGACGGTACAGGTATGTGTGGCGGTTGTCGTCTTACAGTTGGTGGTACTACAAAGTTCGCTTGTGTTGATGGACCGGATTTCGATGGACATGAGGTTGATTTTGATGAAGCTATTGAAAGATCATCTATGTACAGACCATTTGAAAGAAAAGCACATGAAGAAACTTGTAACCTATTAAAAAAGGAGGTACAGTAGGATGCCAAATATGTCATTAAAGAAAAATGAGATGCCTTCTCAGGATCCAAATGTAAGAAATAAAAACTTCCTTGAGGTAGCATTAGGATATACAGAAGAACAAGCCTTAGATGAAGCAGCCCGTTGTCTTAATTGTAAAACAAGAAATTGTGTAAGTGGATGCCCAGTACAGGTACAGATACCTGATTTCATTAAAGAGGTTGCAGCAGGAGATTTTGAAAAGGCTTATGAGGTTATTTCACAGTCAAGTGCATTGCCAGCAGTTTGTGGTCGTGTATGCCCACAGGAATCTCAGTGTGAAGGCAGATGTGTAAGAGGAATTAAAGGAGAGCCAGTAGGTATAGGCCGTCTTGAAAGATTCGTTGCAGATTATCACAACGCACATGCTACAGGCGAGGTTAATAAGCCGGAGTCTAACGGACATAAGGTTGCTGTTATAGGTTCTGGTCCTTCAGGACTTACTTGTGCAGGAGATTTAGCAAAGAAGGGATATGAGGTTACTATATTTGAAGCACTTCACTTAGCAGGTGGTGTTTTAGTATACGGTATTCCGGAATTCCGTCTTCCAAAGGCTATAGTTCAAAAGGAAATTGATGGACTTAAGGCTCTTGGCGTAAAAGTAGAAACAAATATGGTTATCGGTAAGGTTTTATCTATCGATGAGCTTATGGAAGAATACAAGTTTGAAGCAGTATTTATCGGCTCTGGTGCAGGTCTTCCTAGATTTATGAATATCCCTGGTGAAAACTTAAAGGGCGTATATTCAGCAAACGAATTCCTTACAAGAGTAAATCTTATGAAGTCATACAAGGAAGATTCATCAACTCCTATTATGAGAGCTAAGAGAGTAGCTGTTGTAGGTGGTGGTAATGTTGCTATGGATGCAGCAAGAAGTGCTAAGCGACTTGGCGCTGAAGAGGTTTACATAGTATACAGAAGATCAGAGGAAGAGCTTCCAGCCAGAAAAGAAGAAGTAGAACATGCAAAAGAAGAAGGAATTATCTTCAAGTTACTTACAAATCCGATAGAAATTCTTCCAAATGATGAAAAATTTGTTGGAGCAATTAAGTGTCTTGAGATGGAACTTGGTGAGCCGGATGCGTCTGGAAGAAGAAGACCGGTTGAAAAGGCAGGTTCAGAGTTTGAAATTCCTGTAGATGCAGTTATTATGTCTATCGGTACATCTCCAAACCCACTCATCAAGTCAACAACAAAGGGACTTGAAACACAAAAATGGGGTGGAATTATTGTTGAAGAAGACACAGGTCTTACATCCAGAGAGGGTGTATATGCCGGTGGTGATGCAGTTACTGGTGCAGCAACAGTTATTCTTGCAATGGGAGCTGGAAAGACAGCAGCAAAGTCTATTGATGAATATTTAAGTGCTAAATAATAACATATAAGAAAAGCCATCGGTTTATGTGAGTTAAATCGATGGCTTTCTTATATGTATAATGTGAGGGAAAGTAAAAAAACGAAGATGTCCCTATCTGGAACACCTTCGTTCATAAAAATATTATACATCAAAAATAAAATAAGTAAAGAGTTTTTTCTAAAATAATAACAAGACCGTATATTAAGCCTTCAAATCGTTATCGTCTTTTTTTGTCAGGTTCTCCTCAAATAATTTGTCAGCCTCTTTTAAAAGCTTTCTTTGAAACTTGTTATTTTTCTTGCTTTTCTGCTTTTCAATTTTTTCAAGCTTTTCACGGATTTCCATTTCCTCATTAAGAATATCTAACTGTGAGTGAAGGTTACTTGTATATTGCTCGTATTCATTTTTCATTTTCCGGTTAAACCAGTCACCAAGCAATAGCTTTATGGAAGCGGCAACAGGAACAGCAATAAGCATACCTAACAGTCCGGCTAAATCGCCACCGATAGAAATAGCAATAAGTGTAAAGGCAGCATTTAAACCGACAATATCACCAACAATATTTGGACACAATATATTACAGTCAATTTGCTGAACAATCATTAAGGCTACAACAGCCCATACTATTGACCACAAATTTCCGGAGAATAAAGCCATAATGCCTGCAAAAACAATTCCTACAAATGGACCAATATAAGGAATCAGATTACAAATACCACATATAATACCGATTACAAAGGCATAATCAATACCTACAATATACAAAGCAATGGTAGATAATACAAAAACTAAAAAGGCTTCGATTAACTGACCATGAATATATTTTGAAAAAGTGTTATTTATAATATTTAAGGAGTGACGAATGCTTTTTCCGATCCTTGATTTTCTAAAAATAAGAAAAAATAGCTGGTCCCACAGCTTTAAGAAATATTCATAGCTTGCAAGTATGTAAATGCTTAAAACTAAGGAAACTGCAAAGGAAAAAATATTCGCACCTATTGTTAATATAAAATCTCCAATACCGCCTAAAAAGCTGGTAAGCATATCAGTTAAAAAGCTTGCAATGTCGCCTACCTTGTCCTTTAAAAAATCACCAAAAGGAATATTCCATTTGTTAATCAGGTTTTGGACACTCTCAGCAGAAAGTGAATTGTTTGAAAAGTATTCAGTAATTGTATCAAACATATTAGCAACGGTACTGCTGTTGGAGATTTGACCACCAATCATAAAGTACACACCACCAATGAGTGAAACAATAACCAAAAACATTGTTAAATATGAGGTTACAAGTCCAATAACACGACAAAGGGTCTTGTGATATTTAAAAAACTTTCTTTTTAGAAAGAAGCCCTCAATGGCTTTCATAGGACCATACAATAAATAGCAAATGACTAAGGCAACAATAATCGGGCTTAATATACTTAATATATTATTAAATATATTTAAGGTTGTAGAGAAAATATTAGGAGCGTAGTCAACTATTACTGTGAATAAGTAAATAGACATACAGGTAACTGCCACATATGCACATAATTTGACATATCGTTTATTAAGCTTGAATTTCATAAATATTCCTTTCTTTTTTGTGTAAACATAAATAAAAATATTTTTATAAGTACAACTTATGATTATAGTATTAAAAAACTTTTATAAGTGCAGCTTACAATTTAATGTAAAAAAGTTCCATAATTATAATTTAAGATTTTAACATTTAAAGAATAATGTAAAATATCCTATATTATAACATAAAGAAAAAATTCAGAAAAGAAGCATAAACAGAAAAACAGTGAAAAAGCATAAACACAAAAACAGAAAAATAGCAGCAAACAAAAGATACGATAGGTAAAGAAAAAAATATAACAGTCTGGACTTACCACTATATGTTGTGAAAAATATTATATATAATTTCTTAATTTTTTTATATAAAATATACAACATATAGTAGTAATATTTCTATTGATTTGCTATAATTAGTTGGTGGCTTGGGTTTTTGACCAATTTTAGGCAGAGCAAAGGCTGTAATTTAAACACAAGATGTTGACTTAAGGATGTTATTATGAAATACATATTTAATAAAACTATAGGTGGAAGCTATGAAAGAAAACTGCCTGTTATGAATATGAAAAGATGTACGATAGCAGCAGTTTTATTGGCACTTTTTATACCAACAATACTAATAACCAATATTGTTTTTTTGAACCAGACATTAATCAGACCAGAATACAACAAGTATTTAGGCAGTATTTTACTAATATCAGTGGTATTTCTGTTTGTAAGAGTTTTAGTAGGCTCAAAATATGAATATAGACGATTTTATGGAATTATATATAGGAGCTTTTTAATAATTTGTAGTGGCTTTATGATATTGTTATGTAATAGTTATTTTAGAATAGAGGGTAGTCTGTTTTACTATTTTCTAACAATGCTGTTTTTTGCTATTATACCTGTATTTAATGTTGGTGAACTTTTGTTTTCCGAAGCAATAGTTATTGCATTTATGGCATATTTAATAGGAACAAACAAGGCAGTAGTGTCAGTTGTATCACAAATTCTAATTTTTAACTTTGCAAGAATTATAGTTACAGTATGGAAATATGCTATTGTAGCAAGAGGCTTTAGAGCTAAAATGGCTGTGGAAAATTCGCCAGAGTATGTTACAAAGGACTTGGTTACAGGTTTTCTTAATACAGCAGGCCTTAACCGCCGTATGGAAATCATGTGGGATGTGTGCAGAAGAAACAAGGTTTCCTGTGGGGCAATGACTATGGATATATCATATCTTGTTTCAGAATATGAAATCTATGGCTTTGAAAGTGCTGATGAATATATAAAAGATATTGCAGATAATGTGAGAAAAATATTAAGAGATAAGACAGATATATTTGCCAGAACCGGAAAGTATCGTTTTACAATAGTGGCGTGCGATAAAAACCAGACAGAGTTGTTACTTATGGCAAAAAGACTGCAAAATAATCTTGAGTGTGGAAAGTATACAAATATTGGAATTGTACTTCTAAAGGATACAAGGAAGGATACATATGCAAATATTCTAAAGGTAGCCAATAATTCCTTAAGAGTAGCAAAGCAGTCAGATGCTGGAGCTATTGCATATGGAAGAAAACTTGTCAGATAGTACAGAAAGGACGATTTATGGGTAAAAGACCAAAAATAGTAATAACAGATGGAAAGACTATTGCTGAGGATAGAGAGTTTTTTAAGCCTCTTGAAGAAATTGGTGATTTAACAGTATATGATTTGTCAACAGAGGAGGAAATAATAGAAAGAATAAAGGATTGTGACATTATACTTTGTAATAAAAATCAGTTTAATGAAACAAATCTTAAATATGCTTCAAACCTAAAATATATTGGATTATTTGCTACAGGCTACAATAATATTGACATTGAATATTGTAAAGAAAGAAATATAACAGTATGTAATGCTGGCTCATATTCTACAGATGCAGTAGCACAGCATACCTTTGCACTCATTTTAAATTTTTTTAGCAAAGTAAGAGAATATGCTAATTTTTGTGACGCTGGTGGTTGGCAAAAAAGTGAGGTATTTTCTCCATTTATATACCCTATGAATGAAATGGCAGGAAAAACGATAGGTATTGTTGGTTATGGACATATTGGCAAAAAGGTAGGCGACCTTGCCAAAGCCTTTGGAATGAAGGTGCTTGCAACTGCAAGAAGCAAAAAAAGTGATGATGGTGTAACCTTTGTAGATTTAGAAACGCTTATAAAAAATTCAGATGTAGTAACAGTGCATTGTCCACTTAATGAACAGTCAAATAAAATGTTTAATGAAAAGACTTTTAAAATGTTTAAGAAAAGTGCATACTTTGTTAATACTGCCAGAGGAGGCATAATGGACGAGAAGGCTTTGGCAAATGCTTTAAACAATGGAGCTTTGGCAGGAGCAGCAGTAGATTGTCTGACAGTTGAGCCGATGAGCAGGGATTGTGCATTAATGGGTGCAAAAAATATTACCTTTACTCCTCATGTGGCATGGGCTATGGAGGAAACCAGAAACAGATTATTGTTAATTGTAATTGACAATATTAAAAATTATTTGGAGGGTACACCTACAAATGTAATAATTTAATAAGTGCAGCTATCATTTTCAACAAATAGAATGACAATTATGTGGAAATATGGTATCATATAAGAATAAGAAGTGTGAACAGTATCAGAGGTAATAGGAGTGATTTGATGCGTCCAATTATTAATTATGACATTTGTGCCGTTATTATATATTTGGTTTTGATTGGCACAATGATATTAAAGAAAATGACTCATGGTACTGATAATAAAGTATTTTTGCTGTTCTTATTTGTAGGAGCTGTAGATTCTATTTTTAGCCTTTCTACTTCGTTGTGGATAAGAAATGTAGGAACAAATCAATCAGCTATTATAGTTGCTTTGCAAGGAACCTATCTGGCAATACGAAATTTGCAGGGACTTATGTATGCTGTGTACATTGTTGCTATAACCGATACATGGCATAAACTTAAGAAACACAAAATAGGTACTGCTTTGTTATTAATACCATATATATTAGTAGTAATTCTACTATTTATAAACAATTTTACACATAGTATATTCTATTTTGATAATACTTTAGGATATGTGCGTGGATATTTGTTTTTAATATTATATGTTTTAACTGCAATCTATATTGTATTTGGAATAATATATATTATTAAATATAGAAAATTAGTCAGAAAAGATAAGATAATAGCCATTATACTTATGGTTCCTTTTACAATAACAGCATTGCTTATCCAATATTATAATACTGCTATATCGGTAGAAATGTTTACTGGTGCCGTAGCTACGCTGATTATTTTTATTATGGTACAAAGACCGGAGGATTATATTGAGCCGTATACAGGCTTTAAAAATGATGAAACCTACAAAGAGGACATAAAAAGATATTATGGTAGTGAAAAGTATGTAGATATTATTATCTTCAACATTAAAAATTATGAATCAATAATTTCTATGATGGGCTATGAAAAAGAGCCTGTCTGGCTTAAAATCATTAGTGAAAGAATTATTAGCTGTCTTGGAAAGCGAATAGGCTTAGCTAACATATATTATCTTGGCAGGGGAATGTTCAGACTGGTTGTGAGTGGTAGAAATATGAAATATACAAAGCAGATAGCCGAAAATATAAAAAGCGCCTTTAAGGAAAATATACAGTTTTATAAATCCAATATAAATATAGTATCCACTGTATGTGTAGTGCAAAATTTTGTTGACATTAAAAGCTACAGAAAGTTTAGCTGGTTTGATAATGAGGTAGAAAAGGTTGTTCCATATTCAGGAAATGTGGTATGGGCAAAGGATATATTATCGAAAAATCATATTTTAATCAGTGATAAGATTGACAGTATAATAGAAGCGGCAATGGCAAACCAATGCTTAGAGGTATACTATCAGCCTATATACTCCATAAAGCACAATGATTTCCATTCGGCAGAGGCTTTGCTTAGATTAAAGGATCCGGAATATGGATTTATACCACCAGATGTATTTATTCCTGCCGCAGAGAAAAGTGGAGCTATATATAGAATTGGTGATTTCGTTTTTGAAGAGGTTTGTAAATTTGTTGCCAGTGAGCAATTTAAAACAAGTGGACTAAAATATATTGAAGTAAATCTTTCTACTGCACAATGTATGCAAAGTGAAATGGCAGACAATCTGATTAGTATAATGAAAAAGTACAATGTGAGTGCTGAACAAATCAATTTAGAAATTACAGAAACAGTAGCAAGCTATGACCAGAATGTAATGATGGACAACATCGAAAAGCTTATCCAGAATGGTTTTTCTTTCTCTTTGGATGATTATGGTACAGGATATTCAAATATAAAGAGAGTTGCTTCACTTCCACTTAATATTATTAAACTAGACAAAACCTTCGTAAATATGGAAGAAAATCCAAAAATGTGGATTATACTTAAAAATACAATCCAGATGATTAAGGAAATGAATCTTAAAATAGTAATTGAGGGTGTAGAAACAAGGAGAATGGCAGAAAAGTTCAGAGAGCTGGATTGTGAATATATACAAGGCTATTATTACTCAAAGCCAGTTCCACAAAAAGAATTTATAGAGTTCTTAGCTAAACATAAAAAAGAAAAAGCTTTTGACAAAAGAAAAAATTTAAGGTAAAATCTCAATTATCGAGTAGCGAAAGCGTAAATCCAGATTTGGATTTACGCTTTTTTTTAATGTATTCATTTGACTGCTGTTAATTAAGTAAGCACAATAAACATTAAGGCTGCCTCGATAATAAATAGAAGAGAGGAAAAAGCAATGTCTGAAATTAAGACAAACAAAATGGGTAGCGATGATATTAAAAAGGTAATGTTAAAAATGGGAATACCAATGATTTTATCAATGGTGTTACAAGCGTGCTATAATATAGTTGATAGTATGTTCGTAGCAAGAATATCAGATACAGGCGATATTAAGCGCGCAGGAGAATTAGCAGTTAATGCCCTTACTTTGGCATTTCCAGTGCAGATGATTATTGTGGCGCTTAGTATAGGAACAGGTGTTGGAGCAAATGCACTGTTAGCTAAGTATTTAGGACAAAAGGATAAAACAAATGTTGCCAAAACTGCTGGAAACAGTATAGTATTGGCATTTGTAATATATATATTATTTTTATTATTTGGATTTTGGGGAACAGATATATATTTAAAAACCCAGACAAATAATGCAGTTATTTTAGATATGGGAAATACCTACCTAAAAATATGTTGTGTAGGCTCTTTTGGAATTGTATTCTTTTCAATTTATGAAAAGCTATTACAATCTACAGGTAAAACAATATTTTCCACTATAGCACAGGTAGCAGGCGCAATTACAAATATAGTGTTAGACCCTATACTTATATTTGGATACTTTGGCTTGCCACAGATGGGTGTAAAGGGAGCAGCCTATGCAACTATAATTGGGCAAATAGTATCAATGGTTATTGCAATGGTATTTCATTATACTAAAAATAAAGAGGTAGAAAGCAGACTTACATACCTGAAGCTTAATATAAAAATTGTAAAGGAGATATATACTGTCGGCTTGCCAGCAATTATTATGCAGGCGTTAATGTCCTTTATGACATATGGAGTTAATATAATATTTAAAAATGTATCAACAGAGGCAGTTACAGCATATGGTATTTTTTATAAAATCCAGCAGTTTGTATTTTTTGCTGCCTTTGGATTAAGAGATGCAATAACACCTATAGTTGCATTTAATTATGGAATGGGAAGTAAAAGCCGAGTTAAAGAGGGAATAAGGTACGGAATTATCTATGTTGAAATAATAATGCTTTTGGGAATTGCTATTTTGGAAATATTTGCAAATCCAATGGCAGGGTGGTTTAATTTGTCAGGTGAAACAGCAAAGCTGTGTGTATATGCTATGAGAATAATAGCAGCAGGCTTTTTGTTTGCAGGAGCAAATATTGCATTGCAGGGTGTGTTTCAGGCAATGGGAGATGGTTTGGCGTCCTTAGTGGTTTCATTGCTTAGATTGCTGATTGTAGTGCTTCCTTTAGCAAAGGTGTTTACATTAGTGGCAAATGCTTCTTTTGCAATATGGTTTGCTTTTCCTATAGCAGAATTAGTTGCCTTTGTGGTAGCTATATTTTTAGCAATTCGTATGAATAAAAAGAGAATAGAGGTTATGGAATAAGCTGTTGCATAAATCCTCTATTTTGTTTGATGCTATTAGTTTAGCCATAAGTATAAAGAAATATTAGAAAAGTGCCGATACATAACACATAATATTATGTGTAGAAAAAGAATTTTCTACGGTATTGGTGTGGCAAAGCAATCATGGAGGATTTATTATGAATGTTAAACTTGTAAAAAATGATAATGTAGCTAATGGATATTCAAAAAAGGTAAATGACCAAAATCAGAATAAAAAGCATAAAAACAGATATTTTGTTGCACAAGCCAATACAGAGGATACTAAAAGTCTAGTAAATGAAAAAAGAACAAAGGCTAGACAAAAGGCTAGAAAGCTGATAGATAGTGCTTGGAAAACAGAAAATAAGGTCAGTGATGGCATAGATAGTATGCGTAGTGAGCATACAAATGCTCTAAAGGATATAAAATTTTCATCTGATATGTTAAAGGATATAGAAAATACCAAGGAGCAGCTAAGAAAAGAATATGGAGTGGAATTAGACTCACAGGAGCAAAAGGATTTAGAACTTTTACAGAAAAAGCAGGACAGCAAAAGTAAGCTGGATGTAGGTAGTTTTACTGATGAGGAAATGGACAGACTTAAGGAGCTTGAGGGTACACCTCTTACAGAGTATCAAAAGGCAGTTTTAGAGCTTAACGATACAGCAAGGGAATATAAGGATGTTGTATCAAAGGGTGATAAAACCTTGCAGAATATTACAGGAAGTATAAGTCAGGCAAAGATTGAACAGCTAAAGCTAAGAGCTGTACAAAAGGCAAATAAGGCAGCAGAGCAGGTTATAGAGGCTGCCAGTGATGAGATAACAGGAATGTTAAGACAAGAGGCAGTAGATAAGATTGAAGAAACACAGCAGGAGGAGAAGGAAAAGGCAGAGAAGAAGGAGGAGAAACAGCAGGCTAAGGAGGAACAGTTAGACAAAATAGAAGAGAAAAATAAGGAAAATGAAAAGACAATACAGGATGTTCAAGAGGAAATTAAAAAGATTAAAAAGCAAAATAATCTTACAGATGATGATTTAAAGGGAATAGATATAGATTATATGTTTTAATTAAATAAAAATTGAAGGATATGGAATAAAGGATAAAGAACAAGGGATAAAGGGTAAAATAAACAATAACCCTAGTGATAGTGCTGTCTGGCAATTATGTAATTGTATATCAGGCAATATTATCACTGGGGTTAATTTTGTGCTAAAGCTTTATGCTGCAAAATTTCATACAGTATTATTTTGTACCGAAAATTCTATCACCAGCATCTCCAAGACCCGGGCAGATGTAAGCGTGTTCATTTAATTGTCTGTCAACATGACCTACATAGATTTGAATGTCTGGGTGGTCATTTTTAAGTCTTTCAAGACCTTCTGGTGCAGCTATAATACACATAAATTTAATGTTTTTGCCGCCGTGCTGTTTAATAAAATCAATAGCCTCAGAGCCAGAACCACCAGTTGCAAGCATAGGGTCAACAACTAAAATAGTTCTCTGGTCAATAGGCTCAGGTAATTTGCAGTAATATTCGTGTGGCTCGTGGGTTTCAGGGTCACGATAAAGACCAATATGACCAACCTTTGCAGATGGAACTAAGCTAAGGATACCACCTACCATACCAAGACCAGCTCTGAGAATAGGAACTACTGCTAACTTTTTACCAGCAATAACTGGTGACATACAGGTTTCAATAGGGGTTTTTATTTCAATTTCCTCTGTAGGAAGGTCACGCAATGCCTCAAAGCCCATAAGCATTGCTATCTCTTCAACTAAAGTACGAAACTCATTTGTACCTGTGCGTTCATCTCTTAGTCTGGAAATCTTATGCTGAATAAGAGGATGATCCATTATTTTTACATTATCCATTTTAATTCCTCCAAGATAAATTCTTACCTTAAATTTTAGTTTAAATAGTAGTAATAGTCAACAAATAAAACCGATTAAATGACGATTTTTAAGATATAAATACTGGAAATTTAAAGAAATATATTGTCAAATACATAGATAATTATTATACTTTTATACAGTGGGCAATTATGGACAAAATACAAGTAAGGATTGCCAAAAGAGAAAGGAAAAAGCAATATGAATGAACAAAAAGCAATTCGTGATGCAAGGGTATTAGGCATACCTAAAATGCTGCTGTTGGGACTACAGCATATGTTTGCAATGTTTGGCGCAACAATTTTAGTTCCAATTTTAGTTAATCAATACTTTGGACAGGAGGTATTATCTATCCAGGTAACATTAGCCTGTGCAGGTGTTGGTACATTATTATTTCACTTTATCTCAAAGGGAAAGGTACCTGCATTTTTAGGTTCATCCTTTGCATTTCTAGGTGGATTTGAAACCATAGCAAATCTTAACACAGGAATATACAAGGATATGCCTGCATCAGAAAAGCTTGCCTATGCCTGCGGTGGTATAGTAGTAGCTGGTTTGCTTTACCTTGTTTTAGCACTTGTTATTAAGCTTGTAGGGGTAAAGAAAGTTATGAGATTTTTACCTCCGGTAGTTACGGGACCTATTATTATATGTATTGGTTTGTCATTAGCATCTTCAGCAGTTACAAACGCATCAAGCAACTGGCTGATTGCTATTGTAGCCTTTGTAATTATAGTAATATTTAATATATGGGGAAAAGGTATGTTTAAAATCATTCCAATTCTTTTAAGTGTAGTGATTTCATACTTATTGGCATTAGTATTACATGAATGTGGTATTACAAATCCAGGTGGCTCAGAAATTCTTAACTTTTCAAGTATAGAGGCTGCAAAGTGGTTTAGCTTACAGCCATTTGAATTATGTAAGTTTGATATTACAGCTATATTAGTTATGGCACCTATTGCCATTGCTACTATGATGGAGCATATAGGAGATATGTCAGCTATCTCTGCAACAGTTGGCGAAAAATATATTGAGGACCCAGGCCTACACAGAACTTTAATTGGGGATGGTTTAGCAACCTCGCTTTCAGGTCTTGTTGGTGGACCAGCAAATACAACCTATGGTGAAAATACAGGTGTATTAGAGCTTAGTAGAGTACACGACCCTAGAGTAATAAGAATAGCAGCAATTTATGCTATTGTACTTAGCTTTTTCCCTAAGATTTCAGGAGTTATAGGAACAATACCAAGCTCAATAATTGGTGGTATAAGCTTTATTCTTTACGGAATGATTGCTGCAAATGGTGTTAGAAATGTTGTTGAAAATCAGGTAGACTTTACAAAATCAAGAAACCTTATTATTGCAGCTACAATTCTTGTAAGTGGCTTAGGCTTTGGCAGTGGTATTACTATCAATATAGGCTCGACCTCTATTACATTAACAGCACTTGCTATAGCAGCAATTTTAGGTATTTTATTAAATGCAATTCTTCCTGGAAGAGATTACGATTTTGACACAGATATTAAGAAAAAAGAAAGTTAAAATATATCATATAAAGTGATTAAAATTAATCATTTTCAAACTATATTTTTTATGTTACCATATGACCATAAGTTAAAAGCAATGAAGAGGAATAGTAGTTTTCCTAGTTTTTTAAGAGAGTCATTGGTTGGTGGAAAATGATAAAACGAAGTTTGCGAACTCGCCTTGAAGCTGCCTTGGTGAAATAACAGTAGTTAAGGACGCGGACCCTGCGTTATAGGGGAAGGACATGATGGTGTCTAAAGTGCATGATTTATTCATGAAGTAGAGTGGTACCGCGATTATTCGTCTCTACAGCAAAAGCTGTAGAGGCGTTTTTTTATATGGTGACAAGTCAAGCGCCGCCACCTTTCATAAAAAACGCATATTAACCATAGTCTATATGAAAATAAAAGTTTTTGCCATGCAAGCACAGCGAGCATTTGACGACCACTAATAAGCGAGCAGCTTTGCTACGAGCTTATGGGCAAGCCACATAACAGACCTTATCCTATAGGCAACCAGAAAAATAAATATATAATGAAAAAGAAAGAAGGAATACATTTATGAAGAATTATGAAAAGTATAGAAAGCAATATTTTATGCCACCAGTGAGCTCTTATGACTGGGTTAAAAAGGATTGTATAGAAAAGCCACCTATTTGGTGTTCTGTAGATTTAAGAGATGGTAATCAGGCATTAATCGAGCCAATGAGCCTTGATGAAAAATTAGAGTTCTTTAAAATGTTAGTGGATATTGGCTTTAAGGAAATAGAGGTAGGCTTTCCGGCAGCATCAGAAACAGAATATGAGTTTATCAGAACAATAATTGAACAGAATATGATACCTGAAGATGTTACTATTCAGGTTTTAACACAGGCAAGAGAACATATTATTAAAAAGACCTTTGAGGCTATAGAGGGAGCACCACACGCAATAGTACATCTTTATAATTCAACCTCAGTAGCTCAAAGACAGCAGGTGTTTAAAAAGAGCAAGGAGGAGATTAAGCAGATTGCTATAGATGGTGCAAAATTATTAAAGAAGCTTGCTAAGGATAAAAAGAATATATCCTTTGAATATAGTCCGGAAAGCTTTTCAGGAACTGAAGTGGATTATGCAGTAGAGGTATGTAATGCAGTTATTGATATATTAAAGCCTAAAAAGACAAACAAATTAATAATTAATCTGCCTACAACTGTTGAAACCTCAATGCCTCACATTTTTGCTTCACAGGTAGAATATGTTCATAAAAATTTATTAAATAGAGAAAATGTAATAATTTCTGTTCACCCTCATAATGATAGGGGCTGTAGTGTAAGTGATGCAGAAATGGCTGTGCTTGCAGGAGCAGACAGAGTAGAGGGTACATTATTTGGCAATGGAGAAAGAACAGGAAATGTAGACATTATTACAGTAGCAATGAATATGTATAGTCACGGAGTTGACCCAAAGCTTGACTTTTCTAATATGCCAGAGATTAGAAAAACCTATGAAAGACTTACCAGAATGAAGGTACACGATAGAAGTCCATACGCAGGAGATTTGGTATTTACAGCATTTTCTGGCTCTCATCAGGATGCTATTGCAAAGGGAATGCAGTATAGAATAGACAACAAAAGAGATATTTGGGATGTGCCTTATCTTCCTATTGACCCGGTTGATGTGGGAAGAACTTATGACTCAGATGTAATTAGAATAAACAGCCAGTCGGGCAAGGGTGGTGTAAACTATATATTAAAGCAAAACTTTTCAATATCACTTCCAGAAGGAATGAGAGAAGAGGTGGGCTATAGGGTAAAGGGAGTTTCGGATAAGGAGCATAGAGAGCTTTCGCCAAAGGTAGTATATGAAATATTTGAAAGCAATTATATAGAAAATACACCATATTTCCAGATAAATGAATGTCACTTTAAACAGATTAATGGAATAATGGCAGAAGCAACTATTTTCTATGGTGGAAGAAAAACTATTGTAGATGCTAATGGTAATGGCAGACTTGACGCAGTAAGCAACGCCATTAAGCAATTCTTTGGAATTGATTATCAGCTTACAACTTATGAGGAGCACGCATTATCAGATGGCTCATCTTCAAAGGCAATAGCCTATGTGGGAATTATTTGTGATAATTGTAAATATTGGGGTGCAGGTATAGATGAGGATATTATTAAGGCTTCAATACACGCTCTTTGTGTATGTGTAAATAAGCTGCCTCAGATTGTGAAAAATGAATATGGTGATGATGAAAGGCTAATGGCAATTATGAATTATATTCAAAGTAATTATCAGACAGTTACCTTAGAGTCCTTAGCTAATGAATTTCATATTTCAGCACCTTATTTGTGCAGGTATATAAAGAAAAAGTCTGGTAAAAACTTTGGAGATATTATTACAAGTGTAAAAATAAAAAAGGCTAAGACCTTACTTAGAAATGGAAATATGACAGTTGAAAATATTGCTCACGCAATAGGCTATCAGAATGTAGAGCATTTTAACAGAACCTTTAAAAAGAAAACTAATATGACACCTGTGCAATATCGTAACGGAGATTTTGATTAAGTAGTTGACAAATTAGAAACATAATATTATACTCCTAATCGTAAATGAAAATCGTTCTCATTTGCGATTAGGAAATACTTTACCTTCTATATTTTTAAGTATGGATTGTGAAATTTATATAAGAAAATTTAGAAATTGCGTATATAAGGAGGATTTATGTTTCTGGAAATTGGAGATTTAAAAAAGAGTTTTGGAAGTGGAGATAATGAAGTTGAAGTTTTAAAGGGTATAAGCTTTAGTGTTGAAAAAGGCGAGATATGTGTTTTACTTGGACCTTCAGGATCTGGTAAATCAACACTATTAAATATTATTGGTGGTATTGATAATGCTACAAGCGGTTATGTTTCAATTAATGGCGAAAAAACAGGTGATATGAATGAAAAATCGCTTACAGTATATCGTAGAAAGCATTTAGGCTATGTTTTCCAGATGTACAATCTAATACCAAACCTTAATGTTAAAGAAAATATTGAGGTAGGTGCTTATCTTAGTGACAATCCCTTAGAAATTGATGATTTATTAAAAACCTTAGGACTTTATGAACATAGACATAAATTACCTAATCAGTTATCAGGCGGACAGCAGCAAAGAACAGCTATTGGTCGTGCTATTGTTAAAAATCCTGATATTTTATTATGTGATGAGCCAACAGGTGCATTAGATTACAACACCTCAAAGGAAATCTTAAAGCTTATTGAGGATGTAAATAAAAAGTATGGAAATACAGTTATTATGGTTACACATAATGATGCAATTAAAAACATGGCTGACAGAGTAATAAAGCTAAGAGATGGACAAATAAGAAAAGATTACAAGAATGAAACAAAAATTCAGGCAAGTGAGCTTGATTGGTAAGGTGGTGAAAATTAATGAAAAATCCATTAAGAAAAAGGTTACCGAGAGAATTTAAGTCGGAGTTTTCAAAATATCTTGTAATATTTTTGTTTATGACACTTACAATAGGCTTTGTTTCAGGCTTTTTGGTTGCCGGCAGCAGTATGATAACTGCATATGATAACAGCTTTGAAAAATACAATATTGAAGATGGCCATTTTGTAGTAAATAATGAATTAGATGAGGCTGCAATTAAAAATATTGAAGCTGATGGGGTAAAATTGTATGAGAATTACTACATTGACCTTGATACGGATGTAAATGGAGATAGCAAGGACGAATGTACAGTAAGAGTATTTAAAAACAGAACAGAGGTTGATAAGATTTGTATTATGAAGGGAGAGCTTCCTTCAAATCAAAATGAAATTGCCATTGACAGAATGTTTGCTGATAATAACTCTTTAGAAATAGGCGACAAGATTACTCTTAGAGGCAAGGAGCTTAAGGTTACAGGCTTGGTTGCATTATCTGATTATAGTGCATTGTTTTCAAGTAATACAGACCTTATGTTTGACTCTATTAAATTTGGTGTAGCAATAGTAAATGATGAGTATTTCGATAGCTTAAGTAATGATATAAAGAAGTACAGCTACGCATTTACTTATAATGAAGCACCAAAGGATGAAACTGAGTCAAAGGAAATGTCAGATAAATTTATGGAAAAGCTTGTAAAAGAAGTAATGGTATCAGGCAATTCCATAGCAGACTATATTCCGGAATATAGTAATCAGGCAATTCACTTTACAGGTGATGACATGGGTGGCGACAAGGCAATGATGATTGTTCTTTTGTATATTTTAATAGTAATTATGGCATTTGTTTTTGCAATTACTATAAGTCATACAATTACAAAGGAAGCTACAGTTATTGGTACACTTAGGGCATCTGGATACACCAGAGGCGAGCTTTTAGGCCACTATCTTACATTGCCAATGATAGTTACTGTGGCAGCAGCTTTAATAGGAAATATTTTAGGATATACATTTTTTAAGGATATGGTTGCGGCTATGTACTATGGCAGCTATAGCTTACCTACATATGAAACAATATGGAATGGAGAAGCCTTTGTACTTACAACAATAATTCCTTTGATAATAATGTTGTTAGTAAATGTTCTTGTTCTTGTTAATAAGCTTAAGCTTTCTCCTTTAAAATTTATAAAGAGAGATTTAACAAAGAAAACCAGAAAGAAAGCAGTTAAATTACCTCACTTTAAATTCTTTACCCGTTTCAGGATTAGAATATTAATTCAAAATAGAGTTAATTACATAATGTTATTTATTGGAATTGCACTTGCCAGCGTATTATTATTATTTGGTTTAATGATGAAGCCTCTGCTTGAAAATTATTCGGAAGAAATAACTGATAATATGATTTCAAATTATCAATATATTCTTAAAGGACAGGTTGAAGTAGAAAATAAAGATGCTGAAAAGTATAGTGTAAATTCATTAAAAATAAAGCAGGACGACGGAGAGGGAGAAGAGGTTAGTGTATATGGAATTACAAAGGATAGCAAATATGTATCAGATAAATTACCTGAAAATGAAGTTATTATTTCAAGCTCCTATGCAGAAAAATATGGAGTGGATAAAGGTGATGAAATCGAGCTTGAGGAAATATATGATAGTAAGCAGTACAAGTTTAAGGTAGCTGGTATAAAAAAATATCCATCAGGTATATGTATTTTTATGACTAATGATATGTTTATAGATACCTTTGGAAAGGATGAAGGGTACTTTAACGGATACTTCTCTAATGATGAGCTGGATGAGATTGACGAAAAATATATTGCAGCAACTATTACTATAGATGATTTGACAAAGGTATCAAGACAGCTAGACAGGTCTATGGGTGAAATGTTCCAGCTTTTGAATGTATTTTCAATAGTTTTAGTAATTATTTTGATTTATTTATTAACCAAGCTTGTAATTGAGAAAAATTCAAATGCAATATCAATGGTTAAAATATTGGGATATAACAATAGTGAAATAAGTAGTTTATATTTAATAGCAACTACCTGGGCGGTAGTTATAGCAACATTAATTAATATGTATATTGCAACAGTGGTTATAGATTCAATTTACTTTGAGATGATGAAGGATTATCCAGGATGGCTTACATTATATATTGGACCGGCAACATATGTAAAAATGTTTGTAATGATTATGGTTGCATATATCGTAGTAGCATTATTACAGTTTAGAAAGATTAAGAAAATTCCAATGGATGAAGCACTTAAAAATGTGGAGTAAGGGCAGCTTATAAGTAAAAGATAGCTTTTGTAGGCAGATTGGTGTAAAACCGTCTGCCTATATTTTTGCTCTTATTAAGCGTTATTATTTCTTTTACAATATCTTTTCATTTGCGTGAGCGTAGTAGATATGTTTAGGATTATAGCTCATAACAAGTTCCCAATCTGTCTTCAAATTAGTATTTTCTTCATAGGCATCCAAATAATCAATAGGTTCTAAATCACCTACAATACATATACCATTATCTAATATCAAAGATATGCTATCTTCACTATGGCTCGTTGTAGAAATAATTTCTCCTGCAATACCAATATTATTTAAAAATTCCCTACTTGTTTGACAACTAATAACTATGGAATCTTTTTCCTCTATAGGTTTATAAATTAATCGTTTATCTCTACTAAAAATTTCATCAGAATAATGAATTTGTGAGCATTGAGTATCAATCACAAGAAGTCTTACTCCTTGCTCCATTAATTCACTAACTAAGCCAATATGGTCTGGATGATAATGAGTAGCCAAAACATACGAAATGTCATTTACTTTTATGTTGTTTTTTTTAATTGCTCTATAAAACGCTGGCATTGTTCCTGCATAATCGGTATCAACAAGCAAATATCCGTTTTCTCCTTGAACTAAAAAGGTATTTGTATTACCATATCTTAATTTACTTACCATAATAACCATCTCCTGTTGTTTGTGGACCACTGACAACTTTATATCCGTCAGCCTTAAGCCTTGCAGTAAGAACATCAACCTTTTCTTTGCTACCTACGCTAAATGCAATGTGTGCATATCCCGTACGAGCAAGTTCCTTGGGAAAATCTGAAATTTTCGGCTTGTTCATAATTTCAAGTCGTGTGCAATCATCAAATGAGAGAAAATATGAGCGAAAATTTGTATTGGGATTGTAATAGCCGTCATTTGACTTTGCGTCAAAATACTTCATAAATTATCTCTATTCATTTAGGTTCTTCGTGTAGAAAAGAAAAGTTGTCCACTTATTCCTAATTTCAATAATTTTTACCTCACAAAAATATGGTTGGTAGTTCTAAAAACTGGAAGTTAGCGATTTCTTTTTCCGGTATTCTCTGTCCCACGGATTTCCTCATGATAGAAATAATCTACGATCACCGGATGCCCCTGCGGGACTCTGCCATAAGGCATTTCATTATCCACAAAGGCACAATCATACTTCTTAGCCATTTTCTCAGCTTTTACTTCAAGTGCTTCAAAGTAGCTGCGGTTATGCTTGTTATAGATCTCGTCGTAAAGTGGTACAAGATCAGGATATTTTCCGGCGATATAATCCATAATTGTCTTTTTGAAACCGCCTCGAAGATTGAGATTTTCGAGCCAGAACAGATCGCACTGATCCTTTACCCGCTCAA
>ENA-OPBD01000059-OPBD01000059.1-human-gut-metagenome-genome-assembly--contig:-NODE-59-length-88238-cov-4.408265_pt1 | contig 88238 bp, 65 predicted proteins | sample MGYA00241062_ERZ501440 | MGnify/ENA primary metagenome ERZ501440 (study PRJEB25962, sample SAMEA2042628) | human gut metagenome | biome: human gut; feature: human-associated habitat; material: faeces...
GTCACTTCGTGCCACCTCCCCTATATTTTGCATTACAAAACACAGGGGAGGAGGACTGAAATGTCACGCAATGCCATAGAGTACGAAAGGGAAGGAGGTGCTCCTTTGTTTTTAACAGCTTTATTTTTAGCAGAACTTGTCTAAACGGTCGAGTGCTTCTTGTGCAAAACTATATCCTAAGTCGAGCGCTTTTCGATACAGTTCTTTGGCTTGTTTATAATCTTTTTCCACACCTAATCCGTTTTCGTAAACTTCTCCCATTAACATATATGCTCGTCCGTATCCTTGCTCTAAACAGGGTTTTATGATTTCGTATGCTTTTTGCGGGTCTTGTACTGTTCCTAATCCGTGGAATATCATTCTGGCTAAGTCGATTCGAGCCGGTTCGTTCCCTCTTTCGATGGCTTGTATAAAGAGTTTTTCGGCTCTTTTGTAGTCTTTGGGCAGACCGTTTCCATCGAGATAATTGCAAGCCAAGTACCACATGGATTGGTCGTCTCCTAATTCATGCCCTCTGATGTATAACTTGTTGGCTAATTCTATATTTGGTGCAGTGCCTTCGCCTCTTTCATAGAGTAGTCCTAACAGACTGCATGCATCCGGATAGTTCGCATCATAAGCCATTTGTAAATAGTCCAATGCCAATTTGGGGTTACGGGGAATACCCTCGCCGTAATAATACAGACGTCCTAAGTGATACATGGCCCATGCGTTGCCTTTATCGGCTGCTTTCTTCAAATAGAATGCTCCCATAGCATTGTTTTGTGTTACGCCTTGTCCCAAAAGGTATAAAAGAGCCATACCTTTTATTGCATTGATTTCGTTAACGTCGACTCCTTTTTGATAGTATCGTTTCGCTTCGGCATAATCGATAAGTTCTTCCGGTCCGGTTCGATAGATATCTCCGATGAAACTCAGTGCGTAGGTATAGCCCATTTGGGCCGCTTTTTTCAAATATTGTAATGCTTGTTCGGGATCTTGTATTTCTTCGGGTCCGTTCCAATATAAGAATCCGACATTAAAGAAACCATAAACACTATCGAGTGCCGCGGCTTTTTTATATAGTTCCAGAGCTTTGGCTTGGTTGATTGCCATTCCTCTGCCGTAGAAATACATGTCTCCTAGTTCGTTGAACGATTCGGCATGGTTTCTTTGCGTTAAATAGGAAAAATAGGCGTAAGCCGTTTTGAATTGGGCTTTCTCCAATGCATTTTTAGCATCTTTGTATAGCTCTTCGTCTGACTTGTCTTGGGGTATTTCAATATCTGTTATGGTCTCGTCCACCAAATTTTTTTGGAGTTGTTCCATCCACTCTCGGGTTTCTTCATAACCTTGTTCGATAGCTTTACGGTAATAGTTCATCGCCTTTTGAGTGTCTTTTTCGAGTTGTCCGATACCATCGGTATGAAGCCTTCCCAACCAATATGAGGCCTTCCCATATCCCTGTTCCGAGGCTGCCGTAAAGCAAGATATGGCTTTCGTCAGATTTGCCGGTATTACTTCCCCGAAAAGATATAATTCTCCCATCTTGTTGATGGCGGCGAGAATACCGTTGTCGGCGGCTAATTGGAAGTATTTGACGGATAATTCGAGATTTTGAGCCATTCCACTTTCGTTATCTTCGAATAATAATCCCAGCCGATACGTGGCTTGATGGTTCCCGCGTTTGGAGGCTTCGGTGAGCAATTCGATTTCCCGAGGTATGTCGACCTGTAATCCTCCTTTACCGTTGTGGAGGTAGTAGCTGATTCGGAACATTGCATTCGTGTTGCCCAATTCGATAGCTTTTTGGAAATAGTGCACGGCTTTTCGTTCGTTGCTCTCGGTTTCTTCGTCATTCATGTAGGTTCCTCCCAAGAAGTTGTATGCCATGCCGGTTTCGTCTTGTTCGGCAGCTCTTTCATAATATCTACGGGCGAGGTCGATATTGAGCGGAACTCCCAACCCCGATTCGTAAATCAATCCGATATGAAGCAATGTATCGGTGTCTTTGGGATTGTATTCAATGTATTGCAGGTAGTAGTCCAACGCTTTGCGATTGTCTTCTTCGGTTTCCAACGAATAGTAATATCGAGCCAAGTCCCGGGTTGCCGCTTTGTAATTCTGCTCAACCGCCAAACGGAACATGGAAAGTCCTTTTTCAATGTCCCGGGGAATATCGGAAGACCCTTTCATGAGTATGAATCCGCAACTGTATGAACCATATCCAGATCCATTTTGAGAGGCTTTCAAAAAATATTCATATGCTTTGCCCATATGTTTAGGGGCCAATTCTCCATTAAAATAGAGGTCTCCCAAATCGTTCAGGGCTTGAACATATCCTAAATTCGCCGATTGGGATAGAAGGTTGATATATTTTTCTGTTTCTTTGTCGGCAAGGGCTTGTTGAGCTTCTAAATAGGCTTGTCGGGCAAATGGGTCGATGTCTTTTTCTTCTTCCGATTCGTGATCCATGCGGTTCAAAAGTTGAAAAGCGCTTTCATTTCCCATAGCGGCGGCTTGACTGAGATATTCCTGAGCCTTTTCTTTGTCGGGGAGCGTTCCTTGTCCTTTCCAATACATAAAGCCTAATGAATAGAATGCATAAGGATAGCCTTCGTCACACGCTTTCTGGTAATATTCCATTGCTTTCTGATAATCTTGTCGGACACCTTTCCCTGCATAATACATGTCTCCCAGTTCGGTCAAAGCTCTGCTGTGTTTTGTTTCGGCAGCTTTTTCGTACCAATAGAACGCTTTTTCATAGTCGATGGTCAATCCGTCTTCATAGGAGTACATGTCGCCTAAATTGCACATTGCGTCCGGCATATTTTGTTCTGCCGCTTTGGTGAACCAGTTGGTGGCTCTGACCGGGTTTGCATTGACATACCACCCGAAACGGTATGCACGTCCCATGTAGTTTTGGGCAAAGGAGTATCCGCTTTCCGCGGCTTGTTGTATGAGGTTGAATCCTTTCTCTTCTTCTCCCGATATTTCTTTATTGATAATTAGCTTCCCAAGATTATACAAACAAGAAGGAATGCCGGCTTGTGCTCCTTTTTGATACCAATCGGCAGCTTTCAGGATATTTTTTTGTACTCCGTCTCCTTCTTCATAGATTAATCCCAGAGTAAACACACATGTCGGTTCGTTGCTTTTTGCTCCCATTTCATACCATTTTATGGCTTCTTTCATATCTCTTCGACAACCGAAAGAGCCATAATAATAGTATTCTCCCATGTTTTTTTGCGCTTCGGTGTAGCCGTTCTCTGCCGCTAATTTCATCCATTTGATTACTTGTGTGTCGTCTTTTTCTACGAACAGTCCTTTTATATACATGAATGCAATGGAATATTGAGCATAAGCATTATTGCTTTGCGCTGCTTTGGAGAACCAATAATAGGATTGTTCGTAATCGGTATCGACACCATAGCCGTAGAAGTAAAGATCTCCCAAATGTGTCGCGGCTTCCGATTCTCCCATTTGTGCTGCTAAAAGCAGGGGTGCTATGGCCGATTCGTATTTTTCGATATTGTATAAATTTATTCCTCGATCGAGGAATGCTTTACTTAACGACTCGGTCATACCGGCTTCTTTTCCCGATGTCTCGAATCGGAGAGCTTTTTGATATAATTCGCTGTTCTGCGGGTCGTCGTAATCCTGAGCGTTCATTTGTTCTACGGCGATTCGCATGAGTCCTTCATAGGCGATGTCGGCATGTTCTCCCTCCGCAATCGTTTTCAGATATTCGATGGCTTTTTCATATCCATTTTCATGTCCCGACTGCATATAAAGTTCGGCGATTGCTTTAATCGCATCGGAATATCCGGCTTCGGCAGCTTTTCTAAAATATTCTTCGGCTTTTTGTATGTTCGGGCTAACCACACCTTTGGCTTCGTAGTAGGCCAGCCCCAAGAAATAGTAGGCCTCGGGGATTTCCATCGTTTCGGCTTTGCGGAAACAGTTCATCGCTTTGAATTCGTCCATTTCTGTCCCCATGCCGTAGAAATAGAGTTTTCCTAATTTACAAATACATTTCCCGTCATTGAGCTGTGCTCCTCGTTGACACCAAGAGAACAATTCTTTCTTCCGGTCGGGATCATTCTCCAAGAACCGTATGACATCGTGTATAGCGTCTATGTCGTTTCTTTCGGCGGCTTTTATATAGTATTCCAATTCTCGGCCTGTGAATGATGCAGGCGCTTCGCCTTCTTCGATGAGTTGCGCTATTTTACGATAGGCCGGCGAGAATTTTTGATCGGCCGAAGCTAGATATAGATCCCATGCTTTTTGTTTGTTGGAATAGGTTCCGAAACCGTTTTCATACATAACAGCCAGATAATATAGTCCGAGACTGTCTCCTAAGTCGGCCGATTTGGAGAACCATCGAAACGCTTGTTCGTCTCCTTTATAGTCCGGCATATCGTAATAGATCAGCGCCAATCCGTTCATTCCTTCGGGATTGCCTAATTGTGCCGCTTGATAATAAGATTGTTGCGCTTTTTCGAGGTCTTTGTATGCTTCGTCGAATTGATAGAAAAAACCAAGCTCAAAATAGGCGTCGATATACTCTTTTTCAAGCGCTTTTTGTATCCATTTCAATCTTTCTTCGGAATTTCCTCTATCCATTTCGATATAGGCCAGTTTGATCATGGACCACTCGTCGTCGCGTTCTTCGGCCAGTTGGAGGTATATTTTTTCGGCTTCTTCCTTATTCATGGGCATACCGTAACCATTTTCTTTCATGAATGCCATTTCTCCTATGGCCATGATGTTGTTTTGTGCTGCCGAGTTTTTATAATAGGAGAGAGCCGTATCGTAATTTTGTTCTACGAATGTCCCGTTTTCATACATGTTGCCTAACAAGTATTGGGCATATGAATTTCCGCTTTCAGCTGCTTTGGAGAACCAGTCGAAAGCTTTTTCGTAATTGCGCTCATTCAGTTTTCCCCGATAGTAGACTTTTCCTACGATAGTTTGAGCGAAGGCAAGATTTTTTTCTGCGTAGGGTAGGAATGTTTCTAAAATTCCGGGCCATAGTTGATACCCTTTTACTTTGTTGCAAAGAATGTCGCAAAGGAGATTTTGAGCTTCGGTGTTGTTTGCGGCGGCTAATTTCAGAAGGATATCCGATGCTTCTTTGTATTTGTGATTCCGGTATAGTCTGATGGCTTCTTGATAAAGTGCGGGGTTTACTCCTGTCGGGTGTGCCGCCGTCGTTTTATCGGTAATTTTCGTGTCTCGGTTTTCGATATATCCAGTAACTGTTTTACTGTCGGGCATGACAGACGGTTTAATCGAATTTTCGGTTTGCCGGGTGCTTTCGTTCAGCAAAAGAGTTTCGAGCACTTGGTCGATTTTGGCATCGATGATGTTCAATATACTCGTAATCATGTGGTCCCATTGTGCTTTATCGTTGAGATAGTTGCAAAGCGGTTGTGTCTCGGAAGGGTGTATTTGCCTTTGATATATCCAGTCGATTATTCGTTTCGATTTTTCGGTAATGTTTCCGATGAGTAGAGGAACGATTTTCATATCGTTTTTTTCTACTTGCTCTTTAATCCAAACGAGTTCTTTGTTTACGATATAATCCGAGGATACGAAACTTTCGCTAATCAGCAAAATGGCAATGTGTGATTGAACGATGTGATTGTGTATTTCTTCGTCCCATTTTTCGCCGATAACCAATCCTTCGTCGAACCATATTTCTGCATCCGGACTCGTGTGTCGTCTAATTCGAGGTATCAGATGAATGTTTCCCGGGCCTTCCAGTACCCACTCTTTGTCTTCGTGGGCGTAACTGATAAAAATATGCGCTTTTGCCATGATGATAAAAATTTCTGTGTTACGTGGTATAAAATTATTTTATGATATCTTCTTTTACAAAGATAGTCTTTTCGGAGAATCGGTCTGTATTTCGATCGAATGTTATATAACACAAAAGGCAGCTTAGCTGCCTTTTGTGTATCTTATTTTTTTATGGATTATTGAGTGACTTTGTTTATGAATACTAATCCCGAGGTATCGTTCCCTTTCTCTCCGCAGGCTTCTACTTCTATGAAAAAGGGAGTACCGGCTTCGAAGGAATCGACGGTAAAGCGGTAGGTCGCTATGGGGGAATCGGCATTTATCAGAACCGATTGCGGAACTTCGGCGAGGAGTTCGTCTCGCTTGTAAAGTTTCAATGCGCCTAATCGGAACGGGGTTTCACCTTTTGTGTAGATGAACGATACCGTATATGTGCCATTGCCTGATATTTTGCCTGTACATTCGAATCGCCAAGGAGTTAGATAGGGCTGTACGTTCAGGGGTTTCCATTCGGCTGTATATTCACCGTACTGTTTATAGCCCGAATAGTCGGGGGCGAAATAAATGGGCAGCGAATAGTGACGGGGATTTATTACGGTAATAGCCCGGAAGTCGCTTTTGTCATCGACGGTTACCGGAGTGGTGTAAAGGGGGGAATGAACCGTAGGATAGGAGCCGTCGGTGGTATAGCGAATGTCGGCATCGGCGACGGCCGGAGATAATGTAAATTCTATTGCACCGGTAGCAGTCGGATCCATTTGTTCTATGACGGGTTCCGGTACACGGTAATGGCAATTTTTGAAGTCGAGTCGATTGAAATGGTGACTCAACCGGCGACGGAAGTCGGAATAATTGCGGTCGGATTGTCGACACCATGCCACTTCTGAAAGAGCCAACAGACGGGGGAAAGTGAAGTATTCGGCATAGTTTTCGGAGCGATTTTCATTCAGGTAATCTATCTCTTGCAATACAGTGCCGTGAATAAATTGGTCGCTCCAAAAGCAACCTTGTACTCCTAATACGGTCGATTCGGGAGAGTAGTCGTTGATTTCCATGCTGTAACATTTTTCGAGAGAGATAGGCGGCATCCAAGTGGCGGCTTTCACTTCTCCCGGGGTACGGCTTTCGGGGAAGTCGAAATACATGTGCGTGGCGGGTGTCAGAATAGCTTTATGTCCGCGCTGCGTAGCAAGAAGGGTGTCCCTGACATTGTGCCAAATAAGCCCGACAACAGGGGTTTTGACATCACCTCGCAAAAAGATTTCTTCCCACCCTACGACGGTACGATTTTTTTCTTTCATCATTTCGGCTACGACGTTGGTAAGGTAACCTTGCAGTTCGGAAGCCTTTTTCAATCCTTCCCGCTTCATCACTTTTTGGCAGTCGGGACATTCTTCCCAACGAGTGTAAACGGCTTCATCACCCCCTATGTTGATGTATGAAGAAGGGAATAATCGAACGGTTTCGTCTAATACATCTCGTAAAAATTGCAGGGAAGATTCTTTGCCGACACAAAGCAGATCGCGGCTGATGAAATGTTGTGTGGGGACTTCGTGTTGCAGGCCCGTGCAACTGAGCCACGGATAGGCAACGACGGCAGACAGAATGTGAGCCGGAAATTCGATTTCGGGAATGATTTCCACGTTACGGACTTGTCCGTAAGCAATCAGTTCTTTTATGTCTTCTTGGGTGTAGAATCCTCCCAGACGGTTGTGATCGGGACCTGCCCATGCACCCACCTCGGTCAGACGGGGATATTTTTTGATTTCCAGTCGCCAGCCGGAGTCGTCAATCAAGTGGAATTGCAGTTTGTTTAGCTTGTACATGGCCATCATGTCGATGTATTTTTTCACGAACTCTTTGTCGTAGAAATAACGAGCCACGTCCAGCATCATGCCTCGCCAGGGGCGATTGGGAGCATCGTATATCGTTACGGCGGGGACGATCCATTCTACTCCATGCTGCCGTTTGTCGCTGTACACTTGGGGAGGAAAGAGTTGCAGCAGCGTTTGTATGCCGTAGAATATGCCGCCTGCGTCCCGGCCGGTCAATGAGATTCCTTTGGGAGTTACGTCCAATCGGTAGCCTTCCAGTTTATCTACTTTTTCGGGGTTTAATGTCAAGAGGATAGTGGCTTTGCGGGCATCTTTTTTCAGTTTCAAGTCCCAGCCGGTGGATTGACCGAGCACTTGCTGTAAGTATTCAGCTTGTCCTTGAAGAGCGGCATCGTAACCGACCGTGGATTTGGGGGAAAGCCGGAAATTGCCCGATGTCCGTTCTGCGTGAACGGGTTTCGGAATGAGTTCGATTTCGTTAGCGTTTGTTGCCCATGTAGCGGGTAGATGGCAGGCTATCGCAAGTATAACAGCCCAAGTTTTCTTACACATTGTACGGTAGGATTTCATAAGCACTTTATTTTTTTTCATGGTTTTGCCTCTTGTCGAGGGGTGATGATAATGTTCATGCGATTATAAAAACAGATACTTTATAGCGGTGTGCACAAATCGCTATATATGCAGATACTATTCAATAAGGCAAAGTTAGGAAAATTTGTGGAATAAATGGGTGAAACGGATTAAGATTTTAACTTAATATGTGCTTATTTAATGTGTGGGTTCTTTGAAAAAGAGAAATGATTTTGCTGGTATTTTTTGTTGAATTTCCACGATAGTTATTCAAGACAGTAATTGTCAAATTATTACAGTCGTGTTTTTAGATGGCAAAGAGGATAGCAGGGAGGGTTTAAAAATACCTTATTTAAAAGTCGGCATTAACGGGGCAACAAAATCTTCGAGCGATGTAATTATTGGTTTGAGTTTTTGTTTGAATAGATGGCTTGCTCTCCCATACAAATGATAAACTATTTTATTTACAAGATTGGAATAGTTTGGATTGAAAATATTACGTGAATTGTATTATATTTTTTAGGTCGTGAAAGCAAGAAAAGCCATCTGAGGAATCAGGTGGCTTTTCTATAAAATTTGATTTACAATACTATTACTATTTGTTCTAAAAAGGTTAGTACTCCTCCTCGTTGAAGAATTGCTTTCATATTGAATTTCAAACTATTAGTCAAATCACAATGAAATTTACACAAACAAACTGCGCTATATGAGACGGTCTGAGGCGATAGGAGGATTGGGTGGACAAACAAACATTGCTACTTAAAAACCATAAATATTTTTTCTTTGTTTAAATGCTGAATCGCCACCTTCTAATATACCGCAACAAAGTTTAATAGTATCATCGTTATCAATAGAACCAGATGATATAATCTGCGAATGCACACTTGTACTTTTAAGCGGAATAATAAGTTCAGCATCTCCAAGCACAGCAATGTTCGGATTATGTGTAACTAAAATCACTTGACGGTGCTCTTTAATTTTACGTAAATTTCCAACAATTGTTTTAAAAATAAATTCACTATCAAGATTATCTTCTGGTTGATCTATTAATAAAGGCTTATCACTATCAGATAATAGTAAAATACTTAATAATACAGATTGCTGTTGTCCAAGCGATAATTGAGATATTCGTTTTGTAATATTTTTCCTAACTCCACTTTCATCCACGAACTTAGTTACTGTAATTTGTGGATGGTCATCATATTTCAAACATTCAAGATCCTCATATTTAAATCCGTCATTAAGGGTCATAATAATTTTATTAATCTCGTCATCCTGCAAAAATTGTTCACCTTGATATTTTATAGCCTTTAATACACTAATATCTTTCTTTTTGATTGCTTGGACAAAGTCATACACACCAATACTCCTTGCAATAACTGAGGATTTCATAACTTGGGAAGTTCTCCAGCCCATCAATGTTTTTAATGTATCTTCAAAATCAGGAGAATATAGTGATTCAGCATATTTAATAGTGACAAAAAAGTCATCAACTGAAGTTTTTAAGTTCTCATTTATCTTTTTTGCAAATGCCAAATGTTTTCGAGTAATTTCTTTTTTATTCTCTTGGCGCTTCTGTATCAATTCTTGACGTTCCTTGAATAATTCAATAAGGCGTTTCTGATCATCTTGAAGCTTTGCAACTTTTTTCTCGTAATCAATGATATCCTTGGAAATTTGATTAATTTTTCCCAGGTCAAAAGGTATACCTTGCTGTATTAGCTCTTGTTTCTTATCATCTATCTTTCCTTGTATTTCCGATTCTTTTGCTTTCCATAATCCTAATTGAGTTTTTAACTCCGAAATTTTTTCAGCAAGAGCGTCATTAAGCTCTTTTGATTTAGAAGATACAAGTACAGAAAATGCATTTATTATCCTTTGCACATTAAAGAAGTATTCTTTGCCAACAACAATACGGTCATCACTCATCTCGGCAACTTTATCAAACAAATTGGTATCACCAAGAATATCCCTATATGTTTTGATGAGCTTATTAAGGTCGTCTATCAAAGTCTTACGGAAATCTCTTTCTTGAAGCAAAGCATTATGTAGCTTAACAATTTCAGCAGCTTTACTTTGTTCCATAGCTTTTAATTTACGACGTTCATTTTCTAAAGCTTTTTTTGCGTCAGGTAACGAAACAATATTAATACGAAGCTTATTCATCTCGCTTTGATTGCTCCTTAGCAATTCAATATATTCAGAGTCCTGAGCTTCCAATAGATTCAAATCGAGAAAAGCATCTAAAAAGTTTATAATAACTTGCGGATTTTCTTCACTATGCTGAATCGTACTTGCTGTATCCCCCTGCCCATAGCTTTCAATAGGAATAGATGTTATTCCTGAGTCTGGATCCGATCGATTTACAACACTAGCATTCTTTTCTCTTTGAAAAGTTTGCGTTTGGCCTGCTTCATCTGTATAGTCTAACAAAATATTTTGAGGCCATACTTCTGAGTCACAAACTTTTGAAAAAGACTTATTTCCAGTTGCTTCACGAATCGATTCCAATAGCGTTGATTTTCCCGCACCTCTACTACCGATTATGCATGTAAGATTAGGACTTAATTCTATATCCACCCCCTCTAACAGCCCTCCTTCTAATTTTATATGTTTAATTATTGGACGTTGAACAGGAATTTCATCCTCCAGTCGAACACGGGACTCACTACTCATTAATGCAATATGGAATGAGCGGAATGTAAGTGTCGGCATTTTTAATCTAGTTAACCGATTGTTACCTTCTGCATTATTGCCCAATCTAATTAATTCATGTGAGTCAGAAGACATTAGTTTTGCAAAATCCCTATGTAACTTATTATCTAACGAATCTCGCCATAAACTTAATAGTTTTTTATGCTCTGCATTATCATCCTCATCCGTATATAAGTGAGCTTCATTTTTATTTGTTATCTCAAGGCCTAACAAATTCTTGCACATAAAAATTTGCTCCATATGTGGGCTGAATCTATTTATAACCTTTTCAAATCCAGAATCTAATGTAATATGGGCTAAAACGCCTATTCCGTCTAATCTCTCCGCTAAATTCAGGCATTCGACTATTCCTTGGTTGCAAATCGAATTGTCATGGTTAAAAGTTAACCCAACATAAAATCTTTGTAGCTTATCAATAGTTTCAAAATATAGTAAAAGATGTCCTTGTGTCGTACTAACCTCTATGCCGGGTATAACAAGGATATCTTTGCCTTTCGCATACTGAACAGCAATCTGGCTATTTAAATATTGGTTATGGTCAGTTATACTGATAACCTTTAATCCCTTTTCAATAGCAGTATCCACAATTGCTTGTGGAGTATTGGATACATCAGTTACATCAAATGAACCATTACCGGGACCATATGAATGTATATGTAAATCCGCTTTATAAAACAATGCTCCATTACTCATTTTCAATAACTTATATCGTTTAACAATACTAATTTACTTCTTATATTTAACACTTGATTCTGCTACCAGCTGATATTTTTCTTCTATAGCCTCATAAGGCTTTATCCTCCTATCATTCAAGAAAATATGACAAAGTGTATAAACTAATGCTTCTAAAGTCTGCTCCCGTACTTTCGGTTTCAACTGGCATTCCCAAATTGTGATACAATGCCAGCCCATTGATGCAAGTTTCCTCTGTTCTTCCTTATCCCTGAACTTGTTGCGTTCTATCTTATTCCGCCAGAACTCCACATTGGTCTTGGGCAGAACATAATACTTGCATCCTTCATGTCCGTGCCAAAAACAGCCGTTCACGAAAATGACCGACCGGTACTTCCGGAGTACCAAATCAGGATGTCCCGGAAGTCGCGGATCATTCAATCTATATCGGAACCCACGGCTGAACAAGAACTTCCTGACCAGCAATTCAGGCTTCGTATTCCGCCCTTTTATCGCCGACATACAGCGGTGTCTCTGTTCTTTCGTGAGTTTATCCATATCTCTCGTCTGTTATCAGATTCTTTCAAAGAAATCTTCGTAATCACCGTCTATTATTCTCCACGTCCCATTCTTCCGGCCCCCTTCTCTGACAATGAACTTCATATCTGTCATTCGCTTAAGGTATTTACGCACCTGTCGGTCAGAAACACCTATATTCACAGCCATTTCAGCAATTGTGATTCCCGGATTTGAAGAAATCATTTTGTAAATCATCCGCTGTGCTTTCAGGAACTCTTTCCGGAACTTGTTATCCTCTTTTAGGAACTCTTTTTCTGTTCCACTAACTTCTTTTAGGAACTCTTTTTCATTCATTACGTCATCACTTCCATAATTCAAGTTCCATAATGTCACATGAAATTCAGATGCATTTGACTGAAATTCAGGAGCGTGATATTCGAGCAGACGCTCAAACCTCTTATAGGAATCTATTATCTTCTTCATTCCGCTGCCTCGCCGTTCCATTAACCCCAATCGACTGAAGAAATCAGCCAATAACGGATTCCTTCTTTTGGATGGCACAGTAAGAGGATTCAGCTGCTGAATAAGCCTGCCGTCCATCATTCCTCCGGGAGAGTATATTTCCAGCCTGTCATCGTACATGTCAATATGAATCTCGCTTCCCATCTGCATGTAGTCACGATGGATGATTGCATTGGCAATCGCTTCCGTTACGGCACGTTCGGGATAGTCCGGCAATTCTTCGCGGTGGTCACTCTCTTTCCACCATTTCTTCCTTGAATTGTTCCTCACAAAAGACACGGCATCCTGCAATTGTCCGATTACACACCCCTCCAGCTCAACATCATCTATCGCTTCGCCCAAGCCGCTGGTCATATCCAGCCCGTTCCATCGCGTGCAGAATATACGGGACTGTCTTATCGGAGATTCATCTGCCAATAAAGCACCGGCATTTGTCAGATTGCCGTTTTCATCAACGATACCCCATGATACAAACTCGCTGTCTTCAAACGAGCGTTGCAGCCTTTTGTAGTGAACAGACCGGAGTTTGGAAAAAGCCATATCCTCGAATCTGTAGTTTGAAGGCAGACTGTCATAGGTTCTTCCGGTACCTTTCAGAACGAGACTTTTCAGTTGAATACGATCAGCAACGACAGATTCATTACCGATACGGACGAAAGCGAGACGCTGCTTGTCACCGATATAGTAATATGGTGTCTCCTGTCCAGGATATACATGTAGCAGCACAAGCTTCTTACCGTCTACATCCTTTAGTTCAAGCTTGATTGCCGGAACAGGATCAAGTTTGCTCTTTATCTCCTCACTGATTTTCTCGGTGTCACCCTCCGCATCGGCAAGGCCTAATATTTGGTCATCATCGCTGATACCGAATATAAGCGTGCCGCCTTCTCCATTGGCAAACGCCGACACGCTCTTAAGCCAGCTTTTAGGTCGCCTGATCTCAAGCATTTGTTTCTTGTCGTAGGCGGTTGCTTCACCGATTAATGACTTAATATCTAATTCCATAATAATTCTCATTTTAATTTTTCTATTAAATGCAGATTTCATTAGATGAAATATCTGTAATCATATGTCCTACCATCATAATGAGCCAATAAGTTTCCAACTTGCGCCAATGTATTGGATGTATCAATTGTGGCAGGGAACTTTGTGTAAAAATTAAAAGAATTCCAATTCATTTTTGTAAATCCCAAGATTTCTCTAGCAATTGTCTGTATTGAACCATTGCCGTGATATTTGGTTATTCTTAATGGTGACGGTATACCCCTACCTCCTTGAAAATAACTTTTATTAGACTTTATAGAGTCTATCGTTCCATGTGTCCATAACAAAAATTCATATTTGGAAACAGCGAAACATATTCCTCTCAAAACTGGGAACCGAGCATTGACCGGATGTCCCTGTTGTAGATATTGGTCAATACATTTTATAGTATCTTCCATTGTTATCGTTACCAAATCTATATCTTTTATTCCCGCATGGGATAGAGCATCTGTTATGCCCTTAATTTCTTCATCCTTAAACGGTGTTCTCTTATGGATAACGACTCTTTTAGGCATCTTGTCCATAGATTTTACAAATAATTCTTGGACACTAACACCTAATTTATATGCTTCTTCATAAGACAGATATGGATTATTTTTCCTATCCAAAATCGGATTGTCTATTTTAGATAATTTATATCTCAATCCTTGTCCTTTGGAATTATATATATGGCTACACCCTACGACTATATTGGTTTTACCACCACCATCTTTTTTTACACTATATCCAATACCTGCATATGCTGTATCTGGATCCAAGTCTGATAGAGCCCATGGCGTTCGCATTGATTTGACAAATAAAGCTAATGAAAGCCACCAATAGATTTGATTTTTCATATTGATGTTACTGATGGTTTTTTCTTCCACTAGCTGGGTCGTAAATCCATTTTGAGCGGCATACGCTTTTATGTAGCTGTGGAGGTCAAAAGTTTCGCCATGCTTTTTAAATGAGCGGTGTTGTTTCCATATGCCTGGAATAAAAATGACAATGATAATGTCTGGGTTGTTGTTGGCCAATTTATGTGCAAACTTGCATATATTTTGAACCAAACTTACAGAGTCAGGTTGCACATCATTACATTTAACCCATAAATTTGAATTTGTTGCTGGTATGTCAAGTGAAGTAGAATAGATCTGTTCAAATCCTAAATATGGCTGAACATAATCAGTCCCTAAAACAGATAATCGTCCATTTAATCCATTTAGAAATTCCTTAAACTGCGATGTATAAGAATTAGGACATATAACTCCAAGCCTAACATTAGTCTTAAAATTCGAATGAAATTCATAATCATATGGATAGTTTTGAAGCAAACCTCTCATTGGATTTGGTTCTTTAACCATGCGTTTAGACACTTTCCCCAAAAAATCAAGATTTGGCTCTGTAATATAAATTCCAGAATACATTACTTTCTTGTCTTGGAACGGGATTTGTGGGATTACACCTTTTTCTGTATAGTCTATGGCAACAAGCCCTCTGTTATTACTTATCTTGAAAATAAAATTTGATCCACTATTTAATGGAAAATCAAAGACCAGCTTGTTTCCATTGAAAAAAGATTTCTCCCAATTGGAGATGACAGTATCATATTCGGAGTTGTGCTTTTTATCAAGATATTCAGACATCAAATTTTTCCGTTGCTCTTGAGTAATGCTCTTGTCCTCAAAATATAAAGTAGGAGTTATGGATAAAAAGGCATAGGTCGTATTGTCCAAGAAAACCAATCCTATTTTAACGGCCTCGTATACACCTTTATTTTTGAATTGACATGCTCTATCCCAAATCATTCGTTTAGAGATAGACGCTTCTTTTCCACAATGCGAAGCTAGACCGCATATCAAAGCTTTAATCACAACGGATTTCAAAACCGGATTTTCTTTCAATTCATTCACTGATATAGGGGATCTAGATATTTCTCCGTTGAGGCAATCGGTAAATATTTCATGGATCTGTTCAGAATATCCATATGCATATACCTTCTTCCCATATGGTGCGGCTATGACATCTTTACCTTTTATCCTGCTCTTAAGGAACTTCCATAGATTTTCATTATTCGGGAATAAAATCTCAAATGTAAATATATCATGTGGTGTCTTTATAGGATACAAATTTGTTTTGAGACACCCTCCCATATTTGTGTCATTCAATTCAAAAGGTGTAACAGTAATATCTGTATTTACATTTTCTAATATTCTGTGAATCTCCTTGGATTTATCCAAATCATCTTTATATGCTGAAAGAAGTATAGATATGATAGTTTTGTCAAAGCCGTCTGTTGTAATGAATACAGCATCTCTTCCAGCCTTTCTTGCTGTAGTAAGCAAGGCTCGTACATTATCGTTTATATATGATCCATATCCACACCAATATAAACGGCCTGCTCCAGGTTGGCTGAATGCCTCAGTTAATGCTTCCATTAAAGACTTATCCCTGCCGCTATATCCTATGACTATAAGATTCCTGTCGACAAAATACTCCTTCAGTCTGCGTTTGAATGTATCCTGTTGAGAATCCAATTCTTCTGCCGTATTTTTTAGTGCGGAGTATTTATAATCACCATGTAATGCTACATATAATAAATCCCGGCTGGTTTCTTGACGATAAATATAATCAGGGTTGTCCAGGTTCACATTAATAGGAGTAATATTTGCCTTGTGCGCTGCTCTTTCTACAAGTCCGTCAAAATTCGTTGTCCAAACTGATTTCAATACTCCATATTTATGCAACAGACAAAGAAGCTCATAACCAATACTTGGGGACTTATCGTAACACAAATTCTTAAAATACTTTGTTCTATCTCCCGAAAGAGGAAATGTTCTTTCTGCATAAAAAACATATTCCTCTTCAGAATTCTCCTTAGGATAACCCCCTTGTTCATCAATCCATGCTTGGACTTTTTTCCTACAAGAATCAGAATGGATGTCGATAAAAGATTCTTTTGTAGGATTTTTTGAAATATAAATCAATCTTTTCCAATCCCAAATACAATCTTCTGCAGACTGTACACCGGAGGTAATCGACGCTCCCGCACCTAACAAAAATGCAAATGAACAATCTTTGTTTTGATTGAAAGACCTCAAGAAAGCATCAAAGTCCATTTCTATCTGTTCTTCTATATGTAATGCCATTCCCTTCATATTCTTATTCATACAGTTTGGTCATTAAATCAAAAGAAATCAATTCACCCGGTTGCATTTTAATGCGATATATGGACACCCATTTCTTACCCAATGAAATAAATGAGGAAAGATTTAACTTTAGACATAGATTTTCGTTCTTATAGCCCAAATATACTTTCTCTACTTTATAATAACCGTCTATATCTCCGCCAACCATCGGCAAGAAATACCTAATATTCATTACATTGATAGAAGTCGGAATCCTTTCCATCGTATAAGTCTTTGCAGTATGGCTGTAAAAGTCCGAATAATCCGTATCTGTCGTTCGGACCATACCTGTCAGGATATTCTTAACCTCCGATTTTGGCAACATATTAAGAGTACCCACATTACCAACACCTTCAACATGAAGTTCCGTATCGAGCATGAAAGGCTTGCTGACATAAAAATGGGTTTGCAAGCTGTCCAACAATTCTTTATTCTTATCCACCTCTCCTCTTATTGTTTCCGGCTTAACATGAAGGGCTGCCCACATATCGGCCTCTTCTTCTTTCATCAAGGCAAGAACCAAATAGTTGCTGTCTGCTTTAGGTCGATAAAGCTTACCGTTCAAACGCTGGAAGTTGTCTTGAATAAACTGGTAACAATCCATTCCTTCTCGTGGCTGGAGTGTTCTGAACGTATATAATTGGTTCAATGTTGCTTGAATTCTATTTCTGAATTCTTTGCGGACATATTCTCGCCATATGCTTTGCGCACTTTTATTGTCTCGGCCATACAACGAAACAATGTACAGGAAATTCACGTCATAATGGCATAGCAAAAGCGTATCACGGTCGAAAAGACGATTTTCAAACTGGCGGTTCAGTTGGACACCTTCTGCTTGCGTTTTCAGTTCCTTGTCATCAAAAGAAAGGAATTTTGAACCGCCGTTCCGCTTGTCGGGAATTCTTGCGCTAATGAAAAAATTGGGTATCGGATTATATCCTTCCGTTAGCGCATCCCTCAGCTGTGGTTGTTTTCCATTACTGTCACCATCAAGAAAAAGATTCATATTCCATTGGATGACATTTTTGGCGTATGTATATTGCTTGTAAATGGACTTGTCGCCAAGCTGGGTCCGGTCATTTTTTGAACGCTTGTAATATTTGCTGTCTCCGATATAATAAGTCAGTTCTGACTGCATATCGGATTGCTCGATAAGTCCCTGTCCGATGAACATGTGGTCAACAAGTTTCCCGTCTTTCTGTTCGGTAAGTTCCTTAGGCAAGTACTGCTTATCGCTACCGCCGATAAGGGTATCAATCATCACTTCGAAAATATGCTCGAAATTTTTCGCAAGCAAAAAGTCTTCCGATTGCCTATTCATCGCAATCTTATACTCTCTGTCAAAAAAAGCATAGCATAAATCCCAAATCCGCAGCGCCTTATCTGCAAAATACTTGTACTTGATCTGTTTCAGACGTCTGCAGCCCAAGTTTTTCTTGATATAGGTCCGTCTCAGTTTGTCGGGATTTATCAAATGATAATGAATATTGATTTCAAAAGAAAAACCATGAGTTTCACGTATGTAGTTCAATATCGAGAAGTAGATGACAAGCAGTTCCTCGTCAAAATTGACCATCTTCTTTTTGTTGACGGGTTCAATATAGACCGGAGTATCACTTTGTATAAAAGCTAGTGATGATGTTATAGTCTTGTTCCAATTGATTCTGTTATAACCGGAATGTACATTTTTAACAATGAAGGTAAAATAATCCTGATTGTCCCGATTGAAGTCACGTAGTGCGATTATTACATCTAGCAAAGTATTGTGTTTCTGTTTCCGGCCTCTGCTTTCTGTCTGGTATTCCTTACTTTCAAGTATATTGTCATTATGTGTCTTCTTATATACACTGATAGTTCTGTAAACCCATATTGAAAGAGTGGAAAGAAACTCCTTGTATTCCTTGCACCCTTCTTCTGTGAACTTGGACTTTATTTTATCTGATTCAAAGTCTATGATTTCCTGCGGTGACGCACCGAATATCGTATCGTCACCGTTTTCTTCGTTCTGCTCACCAGTCAGTACCACTTTGGGCAGAAAGAAAACTACATCTTTTGCCGCTTTGCTATAACAATACCCTACATACCCAAAAGCGTATCTATTTTCCTTGGCAGGAACGGACACTACATCTTTGAGCACATCTCTGACGGTCAGTCCATCCCTGACCATATCATCCAAACTATACGGGTATCCTTCGATGAACAGCAGCATAATTACAATTCTTGAATATCAATTCCCCATTCTGGTCTAGATTTGATTTTGGAAAGAAAATCAGAAAAACTTTTACGTTGTTTGCCATCTCCTACTTGTGTAGATACATGTAGCGATTCGCCGTTAGGTAATTTTATTTCTTTGGATCTTCCCTCTGCGTTAGGGTCACTTGAGTTATGTATACGTTGTTCTCGATCTTCGTCTGTCTCTACTATATGAGGAATTATAAAATTCTCAGACATCCAAACATCTCGTATATGAGCTGCAGTGTCTTGGGCATGATTATTGCAATAAATCTCGACAGCACGTTTTACTAATGCACCCTTCCCCCATGCTTTACCTTTTTCATCTGTTTCCTCTCCATTAATAGAATATCGGACAGAAGAGGCACTGTTATCATCGTCTTCAGACATATCATCCTCATTATCTTCCGTACCGTTCTCATCAATAGGCTTCAATCCCAGTTTGTCCATCATTGAAACAATGAGCCGCTTGCTGTCTTCATCATACAATTTGGAAAAAGAGAAGTCCTCATCTGTGGGGAATATGTCAGCATCGCCGTCCTTGCAGACATCATTCCACAGGTAGAACAATATTTTGTTTCTAAACAAGTCATAAGATATGACCTTTGCTGATGGATTGACAAAATAATCGCCCAGCATCTTGTCTTCAGATCCGGTGTCTTTCAAGATACGTGTGTTGACTTCTTTTTGGAAATCGCTCCATCTATATCTCAAGCCTTCAATGTCAATCACCCAATCCGTGTTCTTATATTTAATCGGCTCATACTCCCAATCCCAACGTCTTTTGAATGCACTGTCTATTGGGAATAGAGATTGGTCGGAAGTATTCATTGTAGCATAAATATAAAGATTTGGCGGAAGACATAGTTCTCCGTCTTTAATAGCCTCGCTGCCTTCTCCAAGTTCATTTTCCAGAAATGTCTTTAATTCTGCATCAGCCTTGATCGTATATTCGGATTTACCAATTCTATCTCTATCAAGGAGTTGGAATAAGTCTCCAAAGATCTGTGCGCAGTTTCCTCTATTTATCTCTTCAATGATCAAATATACATTTTCTTTCGGCTTTCTATATGCTTGTATATAGGCATTCAAAAACGCTTGTGGAACGAATTTGTATGTGATTATATCTTCGTCCAAATCGTCTTTCCCATCATTCAACCTGACGGTATGACCTCCGTTCAGTCCATAAAGCGGTTTTTTCCCTTTTGTGGGTTTATATGCACCTACAAATGTTGAATAATCGCTGTCTGGATGAAAGGTAGTCCTGAAAATGTTTGATTTTGGCACTTTTTTATTTTCCGGACATCCCTCATACTCTCCAAGTACTTCTTTAATTTTATGGGATTTCCCTGTTCCAGGAGCTCCATAAAAAATGATTTGGCGTGATATTAAAGTGATTGAGCCTTTTTGTACTTCTTTTGGAATATACAAAAACTGATCGCTAGATGCCATTGTAAAGAATCTGCTAATTACAATATCTTTAGGCAAGTAATATAAAATATATTGTGTCTGCGTTTTCTTCTTGATGGCAAAGTAATCATCGAGATTACTATCACTCTTCAATTGGAGAGTTTCAAGAAAATAATCTTTTAGATCTCTAGAGCCGTCACTGTTTTGATATATTTTATAATCGCCTCGCGATGGACTCAATTTCAATTCGACACGAATGTTCTCAGTCTTATCAGTGTCCAAAATTGAATGACACTCAAAATTTACAATGAGTTCATTAGTCGTGAAATTGAAGAATTTATCAATTACACCTTTATTGAACTCTATCTGTTTCCCTTTTGAGGGATTCAGATCGTTTGACCGAAATTTTGAAATATATATCATAGTTCTATGTATTTACCCCATTGTTCTGCTATTGCTTCCGCAAGACCTGGGAAGGTTTTACTTCTCAATCTTCTTCTTTCTTCGGTTGATATTCTTGTATTAAAGGAATCTGAGTACCATTTGGGCAAGGAACGACCACTAGAAAGTACGACTCGAGGTCCTTCATCTACAATATTTGTTGGCTCCAATAATGGTAAATTATGCAACCATAGACATGTTTTTTTGGAAGCAGAGTCCCCAAACCAAAATGGTTGAACAATTTGATCTGGCTTTCTATATTCTGAATTCATACAACCTACAGGGTTCTCAATAGCCCAATGCTTTATATCAGTTTTTGTGAACTCCATAAAGAACTCTATCGCTTCTTTTTTCAATTGTCGTCTTCCTATATGGTGTGGGTGTTCTCTTCTTTCTTCTATTGGCAAATGAGCATCATCAGGATGATACAACCATCTTGCGCCACTTACCGAAAGATATGTACAAGGGGGATGGGCAATCATTAAATCCCATTTTTCATCATTTGGTAGAAAATACATTTCTCCATTTTCTAACCTTCCACCTCGAGCTGGGATAACCTGAAGTACGTCTTGTTTAAAATGCCACTCAGGATGACCTCCACTACATTCAAGTATATCACAGCTATATGCATTGTGTCCTCTTGTTCTAAAAGCCTTGCATATAGCTTGACTTTCTTCACATGCTATCAATATATTAGCCATTTTTAGTTCAATGTTAGATATAAAGATTGGGCAATTGCTTTCGCGAAATTAACAGGTACTGCATTACCAATCATTTTATAGCAATACGCTCTGTTCCCGATAAATTGATAATCCGCAGGAAACGTCATCAGTAATGCCGCTTCACGAACCGTTATGCTTCTTAATTGATTGATGTCTGGATGTATAAACATAAATCCATCTTTCTGAAGATGGGCAACAATTGTTGGTGCCGGTTTATCCCACTCTAGGTTTCGATACTTACGGTATAGTGTATTTTTCCCTGTTACTTTTTTATAAAAGTCAATAGCTTCTTGTTGAGAGCAATAGTTCATGTTGTTCCCAATCCATGTTTTAAATACTTCCATATCTCGAGCACTACAATGTCTTGGCACATGATGCACATCATCTCCATTACATTGATGTGAGATATATCGTCCTTTATTTTTAGTAACTTTTCCCAAAGGATAAAGAGGGGGCATATTCCCGATAGCATCTCTTACCGTTTTATTTGTATGGCTTGCACAAAACGATAAATTCTTATAAAAGTCTTCTGCCGAAAAATCTTCCCCTCTTTTGATTCCTATCAGTATAACTCTTTCTCGATGTTGAGGAACATCGTAATTATAAGCATCAAATACTGCATTTTTAAAGTCTTCAGGATGTAGCGTATTATAGCCAATTTTACTAAAGGCATTATATATTCGCTGTACGACAGGTGTTCCCCCAGGCTTAGCACTCAGCATTCCTGTTACATTCTCAAAAATAAATGCTCTTGGCTTGAAATAATCTACAACTTTAACAAAACTTTCAAACAAATAATTTCTGTAGTCATCATTCATGGAATGTTTGTCAGTGGCCCGACCATGAATAGAATATGCTTGGCAAGGGGGGCCTCCAATAATAAAATCAACAGGTTCTTGATTTATAACATTTTTTAAACCTTCTTTTATACAGTCAGCGTTGTTTTCTCCATATTTGATTATTGATTCTTCTGACCAATTCCCATTTATCAATTCTTCTGTCTTTTGTATATCAAACAAAATAACTTTTTTCTTTGCTTCTTCTTCTGTTTCGCCCCATTTTTGAGTCAAACGTTTCCTTAATGTTTGAACCATGGGAAGCTCCCATTCCACATGGGCCAAGCCATGAAAGTGGCCAGAAGACATGAATCCTTCTGAAAGTCCGCCGCATCCCGCAAACAAATCAATAAATGTATATTTCTTCTGCATTATTCTACATCATAATTAAAATCGGCCTCAATGAGGTCCTTAATATCTACTTTCAACAGTTGGGCAATCTCGACAAACTGAGCCATGGATGGCTGTATCTTATTAGTTTTCCATCGTGAAACAGTCATGTCTGTAACACCCATCTGCTCTGCCAACCAGCGATTGGTTATTTCTTTTTCAGCCAAAATGACACGCAGCCGGTTTGAACATTCAATTTTCGCCATATTGCTTCATGTTACACAATTAATGTACAAAGTTAGACACAAAAAGATAACACCCCAAATAATATGATAAAAATATCATTTTATGAGATCTTGTGTTTGTACATGGCGATTTATATCACAATCTGTTTTTCATTGAATACTTTTGGGGTCCTATGACAATGGCTTTTGCATATAGCAGACACCTTCGCCTATACACCTCTTCCTCCTCATCTGGCCTTCTTCCGTCCCAGCGAAGATCTGAATCGGCGTTGCCACCGCCTCCGCCGGATGAAACAGCGACAGGCTGTCCGCCAATCAGAGCATCAGCGATGGTGAAGATTCGTTCCCGCACAGAAGGCTCAGCCAGCTGGTCAAGAAATGTCTGTATCTGCTCAGTCTGATTATCGTTGAGCTCCGTCAGTCGTGCATACTCCTGTTGCAGCCATTTAAGCTCCCGATAGTCCAACAACGCATTATTCTGCACTGCCTGTATTTGCTGTTCGGCATCCTTCCGATACAGTTCTTCGATCTGACGGACAATCTTCACGAATCGTCTGGCGATAGACCGGTTCTGCTCCTCAATCCATTTGTCAACCCCGAATATCGGAGGTTTACCAGTGATCCGTGGCGGCTCAAAATCTATCTTGTGATTGCGAAAAGGTTGCGCAACTCTACCGACACGGTCTATATTCTTTGTCATCTGCTCCAGTTCCTGCTCCTTTTCTTGAAGCTTACATGCCTTGTCTTCAAGCTTTGACTGGTATTCGGAAATCTGTTTTTGTATCCTGGTCTTTTGAATTTCATATTCCTGAAGAGCGATTTTGCCGGAAGCCAGAGACTTCTCAATTTCTTCAAGTTGGGATTGAGACCTGAATATCTGTGCTTCCAACCTCCGTGTCATAGTCTGCAGCCCCTTGACTGCTTTCTCTGCTTGTTTAGCATCTTTGGCCAGTTTCCGGATATAATCGCGTTTGCTAAGATGGCTGACGTTCCGGCCTTCAATACTGTCACCACGTTCTAGCCCGTACTTGCTCCCTACCTCTTCATATAGAGAGGTGTGCATTTCCCGAAGAATATGGCCATACTCATAACGGCTCTTCCCGAACTTTGCCGACCACATGACGCATTCACGTCCGCTCTTGGCTCGTTGTCCGACAGGAACAATCAAGGCATGGATATGCGGGCTACTCTCATCAAGATGAACCTGGAAGCCGATTATGTTTTCCTGTCCGTACCGTTTGGCGCACCAGTCATAGACATCTTTTGCCCATTGTTCGATTTCAGGACATCGCTGGAGATGGCTGTTGTCTGCCCCCTTTTCCAGATTTACAGTTTGGGTCCCAAATGCCATCTCAAGTGTACGGCCATGATTGCCTCCGAAGATAAATTTCGCACAACAGTTTGGTTGAATTTTGCTGTCCGGCTTGAAGGGGTTCCAGCCCAGTTCAGTCAACCGTTCCTGCAAACGTACTTCAAGCGATTTCTCTTGATAGCCTAACGGATGAACTTTCCCATCGGGCCCAATCTCGAAATTCAGTTTCATTCGGGTCTTGTCATAGTGATTGGTCGGATCCTGATTCTTTCTGTCAATCTTGTCGTCATTCCAATGCCTTTCGTTTTCATTCGCCTCTGATGTGCCGAATGACTTCCCAGCTTCAACATGCATGGCCTGTTTAATATCTGTATTCATATAGGGTATTCTTTTGATAAATGATTAATATTTGAGCTTGCTCTTGTGCCAGTCCGCTCTGCGGGACAATGACCGGATTTTATTGCCGTCAGGCAAAAAGTCCTTATTGTGTTAAGGACTTTCTATAAATCCTCGGAACAAGTTCCTTTACTATTCAATAAGTTCCAAATCCAGTTCATCAATGAGCAACTGCAATGTTGGATTACGTTGTATCATCTGATGGAGTATCTGTCTCTTTGATGGTGAATACAGGAAGAAGTCTGCAATGTCCAATCCTTGGCTGCGTTGCTCTTCATCGGATGTACATTCCAAAACATTGGACACAACAACCCGTTTGCATATTCCAGACAACAAAGCAGACTTTTCTTTCCATTGTTCGGTTGCTCCTAAATCAGGGATGAGAGTAACCTCCCTGCCTTTGAGGACCTGCATGGCTTCACTATTGAAACAACCGTTCTTACCACCTGTTGCCAGCCATATATAATCGGGGATAAAATGGCTCATTACAACAGCGGTCTTTTCACTTTCCACCAGCATTACCGGAGACGATGAATTTTTCAGAAGATGTTCTCCAAACAGACATTGCTTCAAATGGAAATCCTGCAACTTCAACTCGGAATGTGCCCAGCTGACAAAAGCCTGAGGCTCTTTAACCCGATGGCCTGTCTCGGCATTATAGCACATTACCTTGCCGGTTCTTACCTGTCCATTTATATCTGTCTGCCAGAAAACCGTTGCACCTCCCCATTTTGAAGATGTCCCTATGCGATACATTTCAAACAATCTGTTTGCCTCATTTTCGCCAAATACATGACAGAAATACTGATATAAGGGGTTGATTGAATAATGTAACAGACTCCTTAACACATAAGATGAAGGAATATACGAAGGGGCAATACAAGACGGAATTTTATCTGCCGTCTTATAAGGGGCAGAAAAAAGTGACTTGCCGCGTCCCTCATCCATTTCTAATACATCAGGATTATCCTTGAAGTATTCCTTAGGTGTATAGTGGTAGCCACAACTGTTTTCATGATCACACTTGCCGACATTACCGGGAAAGCTAATGCTGCCTTGTTCATCAATATACCTGACAAAACACCGGCTTTTACCACAGCTCGGACAAGTAGTCTTGCTTCCAGGGCGGTATTTCTGCAAATGGAATCTGTATTCACTCATGGTCTTCTGATTTTAGTGTGGTTGCACTCTGCACTTTTGCACTTTGAGAAGATTGCACGGTATCCTGGCAAGATGAAAGTGCAATAGTGCAAGGTGCATCAGTATTTTCTGTCATAAGTTTGCGATAGACTCCATGCTGAAGCTTTTCTATAAGAGGGTGTTTAAGCCGGCATAATTGGTCAAGCGCATAATAGACGGTACGTCGGGACATATCAACTTTTCTGCCGGCAATAACAGCATCACCGGAAGTGAACCGATCTTCCAACAGGGAAAGCCAGGCTTCTTTCGTTTCGCCGATACTGTTTATGACAATGGTTTCCTGAATCCTCCTGTATGTTTCCTCATAATAATCAATCATACGGATTGCCGATTCTACGGAATCCCGCTCAATATATTGCATATCTCCACTATCAGTAGCCCATTTCATTACCTGAAACAACAGGGCAAGACGTGCTACATGGCCGTTGAGTTTCATCTTGCGGCTTTCAACATCTGCATCATCCTCAATGGCATTTACAGCATCGATAATTCCATTGTACCATTCATAAAAGTATTCTTCCGCATCGTCAGACATTGTAAGGATACGGGGATTGACCGTTGTACCCTTGTCATCAAGGATACAGGGGATGCTTAAGATTCTGTTGATTATTGTCCTCCATTGATTCATGATGTCAGGACGGGCTGTATTCCGCTCTTCCCGTCTCCATCCGGATATCTTCCTGTTTTTGGGATAGACAAACAGAAAACGGTCAAGCAATCCGTTGGCAAGGAACTCTGCACGGAAGACTTCCTGCAGCATATTTGTCTGTACTGAACCGATGACATTTATACATGGATTCTTGATTAGAACAGGACGTGATTCTGATTTGCGGATAATCTTTAACGGCTGTCCGCTATAAGCTGTCAGCAGATCTTCAATGAGGTTGTTCTTGCTGTTGTACCTTTTGACGGAATTGAACAAAGCCAGGATTTCATCGACGACCAATGTTATCCCACGCTGATTATGCTGATGAATATTCATCATCGCCTCCGGGGTGGAATCATAAATGACCGTCGTTACAAAATTCGGTTTCTTGAGCAGTTGTTCTTCCCCGTCACTTCCGTGCTTGCCTGCTGACATGGCTCTTTCATATTCGTCATATTCCTCGTTATATTTCTCATGCAGCCGGTCATCATACTCATTAATCGGCTTATAGATAAAACCGAGGGGAGGAGTCTTTCCAAGCCCGGGACGTCCGACCAGCATCATATAAAGGGATGGGCAAGTTTTCCACTCGCCCTTTATACGGATATGACAAGAGTTGCCTATTGCAGTAGCAACAGCAGAAAGAACAATAGACGCAGTATATTCCACATTGAAATTTTCGTATCTGGCAAGATTGAGGATAATCTCCTGTATCTTGTCCGGGAAGGCATCCAACGGAAGACCTGTTTCCGGAATGCCTTCCACTTCCGAACGAAGCATGTTGGTCAAATGAATGGTGTCAAACATAGCCACCTCCTTCCTGTCTTGGAAGTTCATCACCAATAGCGAAAGCTTCATAATGGAAACGACGCAGAAAGCGGTCCACGTCTTCCTGCGTGTACCAGTATTTATCACCTTCACGCGAGTAGCCGAGATAGCCGTTGTCTCGCAACTTTTTCAGATACTTTTCTTTGATGTTCAATTTCTCCATCAAAGACTTGTTGTCATATAGACGGTGTCCGCCTTCATGAGCCGGAGGCGGCAGTTTCTCTTGTCTCTCCACTATGCTGAGAATCTTTTCAAGCAATTCCCGGTCGCATAGCTTCTCTACATTCGTTTCTTTAGCCATACTTAAAACAATTATGGCCGATTGCCCTGATGCACACTCAGACCTTCAGCCTGGTTATACGGTATGGTACGATTGTGCACATCGCACCAGAATCACGGCACGAATGTATGAAGTAGCTGAGGACTAATAAGTTACAATAAATTATCCAATGTTAGGACAGGTGTTATGGAAAGTTATGATTCTGTCACAACTTTGTATGTAACCAGTTGATTACCAGCAATAAAAAAGAGGAAAATAAAATTAAAAAAATCGAAGATTGCCAGATGAAGCAAAACAAAATGCATAACAAGCCAGAAACTAAGACTTGCCAAGAACGAAGATAATACTCTTCGTTTTTTGTCACTTCTGAAAAAACTTGTCGATTTCTCCGGCATTGTTAGGGACGGGCATATCCCTCCTGTTCTGCCGGGACTGTCCGATGCCGGTCTGTTCAAATAGTGCGTTAAGCTCGACATCGGGAAAGAGTCCGTTGCCGAATTCCCAAAAAGTCTTCTGTTCGTATTTGGAATATTCAGGATAATCGCCGCAATATATTCGACCACACATATAGGCAAGAAGAGCCTTTGTCCCTTTCCAGCTATAATGTGACCCGACCTCTTCAATATATCCGGCTTCTATTGCTTTCGCAAAGATTGTACGGGCAAGTGAAGTGTCAAGCCTTCCCGACAATACAACCCCTTTGGGGGAATCCGTACATTCAGAATGATTATCTATGGGTTGAACGGTTTGCTGGTTCTTTTCCCTAAGTTTGATGCGTAACTTTTCCGCTCCGTATGCAAATAGCCCCGATAAGATAAGGGCGGTGAAGATACCTGTTATTACTACAGGATCAGGATGGTTGTCCTTTACCGGATCAATTATCCCAAGACCTATAAGGAGCAGAGTTCCTATAAAAAATACTATTGCGGCTGTCCACATGATTATCCTATGGTGCTTATTAAAGATGGTAGAAAGCAGCAATACCAGAACAAATGCGCACACCAGTAATAGAAATATCTTCGTAATAGTCATATCAAATCAATTTTAGGTATAAAATTAATGATTGTTTATAATAGCCATCTACAATTATCAGACAATTTCGAGAGATGCAAAATCCTCTTTCAGACGTGCCACTTCTGCCGACAGCGTTTCGGGCAGGAATTTGGCATAGACCTTTTCGGTGACATCCGTACTTCCATGGCCGAGCAAACGACTGACAACCGACATGGAAAGACCCTTGTTCAGTGCAAAGACCGCAAACGAATGCCGGGCCACATGCATTGAGAGGGTAAACGGAAGCCCTATCTGTTCTCCGACAACCGCCAGCGACTGATTGATACATTTCGTTGCATTGTTACGGGACTTGTACAGAGCCTCAGCATCATCAAGATCCAGATCATCCTTTACTAAGTTGAATACATACCGGCATCCGGCACGTTTCTCCTGCCACCGATGTAGTATATGCAAGGCAGGTTCTGTAAGAGGAATTACATGGCGCTTGTTCGTCTTGATCATGATTTTTCTCAGTTCCTTCTTCTCAAAATTGACATGACCCCACTGCAATGTCATCACATCGACAACACGGAGTCCACAGGCATGGAAGGCAAAGAAGAACATTTCCAAAAATTCCTTACGGCGCGGTTCTGTACAGGTATTGTAATATTCCAACAGCGCAGACATCTGTTCCTTTGAAAGGTACTTGCCATCAAACTCGTTGTCTTCGTCCGAAAGAGATATCTTAGAGGTGATACGCATATCCTGAATCCTCGCATTGACGGCATGGTCTATCATCTTCATTTCGGAAGCATAGGCACACGCCTTCAGAATCGGAGTCAAAGCATGGTTGATCGTTGCATCGCTGTTCTGTTTTATCTCGCGGCGCCACCTGATGTATTCGTCAATCAGTTCAACCGATATTTCACCTAAATAGATACTGTCCGGCTTATAGGTACCGTTCTTTGTTGCACGGAGAAAGATACGGAAAATATTCATGCCGCTCTTGCCGTTTTCATAGCGGCTGCGTCCGATTCGGTTTCTCGAATAATCGGATTCAAGCCTTTCCAGAACAAACTCGATAAAATCCTTTCCTTTGTCTTCCCGTGTGAGCGGTTTGTCGGCCAAAAAGTCGGCGATCACCTGTGCTGTAATCTGATTGGGATGTTTTTCCTGATATTCGGCCAGCAGTCCGTCGATCTTGTCAGCACGGGCAAGCAGCAGGCTGTTGATACGGTTGGCCTCCGGACCATAACTCGCCCTCACACCTCCGCGTCCCTTGTTGGCTTTCTCGTTCCAGTCGCCCAGCCGGACAAAGATGTTCATGCCCTTGCGTATCACCTGCCGGTTCCAGGTGTATTCAAGCTGAACAAGATACTGTTTGGCTGGATCGATCTCACCCCGGATATGCAGGCGATAGCGTCCCAATGGATATAGTCGTTTCGGTCGTCCCATACTGGAGATGTTTGAAATTAAAAAACAGAGGTTGCGGTAATACTCACAAACCTCTGTAAAGGTAATGAATTTTGTCCAAACAAATCCCGATTTTTTCTCCGAAAAACGTATTTTGTCCAAATAAACCGCGCCATTTGAGGCGGTCAGACGCTGTTGTCCAAACAAATTAAATCCCCGCCAATATTATTGATTGACAGGGATTTAATGGTTGTTTCCGTGCTTAAAATCGCACTAATATTCTTCCTCGTTGAAGAAGAAGTCTTCTTTGCTGGGGTAATCGGGCCAAATATCTTCGATGCATTCGTAGGTTTCCCCCTCGTCTTCCATCTCTTGCAAGTTTTCAATAACTTCGAGAGGTGCCCCGGAACGCATAGCGTAGTCAATCAATTCCTCTTTTGTCGCAGGCCAAGGTGCGTCTTCGAGTTTCGATGCTAATTCTAATGTCCAGTACATAGTGATAAAAATTTAACGTTAAGTCCTCCTATAAAATTTTCGCAAAAGTAATTTATTTATTTTCATTTACAATCTTTATCCCAGAAAATTTCGTCTTGTTTTGCAATGTAATTGTTAAATCTTGCTAAAACAAAAAAGTAGTCTGACAGACGATTGATGAATCTCATGATGTTTTCATCGACTAAAACTTCTTGGGCTACTTGACAGATGCGGCGTTCGGCTCGACGGCAAACGGTTCGACAGATGTGTGCTTGGGCGGCAGCGGCGGTTCCGCCGGGTAGGAGGAATGCATGGAGCGGAGGAACGGTCGCATCCAATGTATCGATACGGTCTTCTATCCGAGCGATGTCTTCGGGACAAAGGCGGCTGGCTTCTCGGAGTTGTGTGAAGGACGTGTCGGTGGCGAGGTAGGAGCCGATGACAAAGAGTTTATTTTGAATGAAGAGGAGCAGGGCATCGTCTTCGGGTCGATTTCCTGTTTGTCGAAGGAGACCTATGTGGGCATTGAGTTCATCGACGGTTCCATAGGCTTCGAGCCTCGGATCGTTTTTAGTGGTACGTTGTCCTCCTACTAACGATGTCGTGCCTTTATCTCCGGTCATTGTGTATAGGTTGCTTTTTTTCATATCTTCATTTTTGGGTATTAACGGTTATATCGTTCGAGAAGTTCGCAACAGGTTTTGGCATCCGGTACGATGTGGTAAAGATCCGGACGGTCGTATCGCAAGAAATTTTCTTTGCGCAGCAGTTCTATTTGCTGAATCAATGGGTTGAACAGGCCTTGTGTGTTACAGATGATAACGGGTTTGTCGTGTGTGCCGAGCATTTTTGTCGTGAGGGCGTCGAAAAGTTCGTCGATAGTCCCTATTCCGCCGGGAAGGGCCACGAGTATGTCGCCTCGCTCGATGAGCAGCCGTTTACGTTCACCCATGCTGTCGGTTGTGACGAGGTCGGTGGGTTGTTGACTGGATCGACCCATTTCGGCGATATGCCGGGTGATGATGCCGAGTACTTGGCTTCCATTGTCGCGGACTTCCCTAGCGACGATTTCCATGAGGCCTCCGTTGGCCCCTCCGTATACTAATGTCTTGTGGTGTGTTCCTATCCATTGTCCTACTGTTTCGGCTTCGTTTTTATATATCGGAGCGACCGTGTCTGATGCAGAACAGAAAATGGTAATGTTTTGCATGTGTTTCTGTTTTTCTTTCAAAGGTAATGAAAATTCGGTATAACTCAATAAACTTGTTTCTCTTCTCGACTTGCACTATTTTTGCATGCTGCGAAAATAGGCTGCGTCTCGGTATAATCAAGTGAACTTGTTCTTACTCTTGACTTGCGCTATCTTTGCACCTCCTTAACACAGGGATATTTTATGGAAGAATTTCAAACACATACTTTACCGAACGGTCTCCGTCTGATTTACCGACCGACGCAATCGGCGGTTTCGTATTGCGGATTTACTGTCAATGCCGGGACTCGCGACGAGGACGAGGGTTACAGCGGATTGGCTCATTTTGTGGAACATACGATTTTTAAGGGGACGACTCATCGGCGTGCTTCGCATATTTTGAACCGCATGGAGGTTGTCGGCGGTGAATTGAATGCTTATACGTCGAAAGAGGAGACGGTGGTGTATTCTGTTTTCCCCGGCGCTCATCTGGCTCGTGCCATGCAGTTACTCGGCGACCTTGTCGCAGATTCTCAGTTCCCGGAGAGAGAGTTGTGCAAGGAGCGTGAGGTCGTCGTCGACGAGATAAACTCTTATCGGGATACGCCTTCGGAGTTGATTTACGACGAGTTTGAATCATCTCTTTTCGAGGGGTGTTCTTTGGGCCGGAATATTTTGGGAGACGTGGATTCTTTGACTCGAATCACATCGGACATCGCCCGTCGTTTTCTGACGGATTATTATACGCCCGAAAATATGGTATTCTTTTTTATGGGTTCGACATCTTTCAATCGGGTGAGGGGGCTGGCGGAGCGCTATTTCGGTCATTTATGCCGTCCTAAGAAAGAGTTGTCTCGTGAGTTGAAACCGTTTGTCGAATCTTTTTCCCGGACGGTGAGCCGTGATACTCATCAGTCGCATGTCATTATAGGGGCAAGGGCGTATGATTTGTTCGACAAACGTCGCCGTCCGTTACTGTTGTTGAATAATTTATTGGGTGGCCCGGGTATGAACAGCGTGTTGAATGTGAGCCTCCGGGAAAAGAGAGGGTATGTCTATACGGTGGAGTCGTCCGTGACTTCGTATACCGATACGGGACTTTTTACAGTTTATTTCGGGACGGATCATCGTTATGCTCAGCGATGTATCGATTTGGTGAAAAGGGAGTTGAAAAGGGTTCGAGAGCAAAGGCTTTCGCCGGCGAAGTTGGCTGCGGCCAAACGTCAGTTTATGGGGCAGATAGAGGTTTCTACCGATCATTCGGAGAATGTGGCGTTGGCTTTGGGGAAGAGTTTCCTCCGTTACGGTCGTTTCGATTCTTTGGAGGAGATTGCGTCTTTGATGGAGCAGATTACGGCCGATGATATTTTGGAAGTCGCTAACGAGTTGTTGTCGGAGGATCGTTTGTCTATGTTAATTTATGAGTAAGGCGTGGTTAATTTTTACAATTTCGGGCAGATGAAGTGTGGAGTTTTTGTATATTCGTATTTTCAAATATTATATTTTGAATGAAAATAGGTAATCTCGATTTTGGCAAGTATCCTTTGTTATTGGCTCCGATGGAAGATGTCACGGACGAGTCTTTCCGTTTGATGTGTAAGGAATTCGGAGCCGATATGGTCTACACGGAGTTCGTGTCGAGCGATGCTTTGGTAAGGAATATCAACAGCACCATGCGAAAATTGAGCATACAGGATGCGGAGAGACCTGTCGCCATACAGATTTACGGTCGTTTTGTCGATGCGATGGTCGATGCGGCTCGTCGTTGCGAGGAGGCTAATCCCGACGTATTGGATATAAACTTCGGCTGTCCGGTAAAAAAGGTAGCCGGCAAAGGCGCCGGAGCCGGTATGTTGAGGGATATCCCGTTGATGTTGAAAATTACCCGAGCCGTGGTCGATGCCGTGAAAATACCGGTGACGGTAAAAACGAGGTTGGGTTGGGACCATGATTCGAAGATTATCGTCGATTTGGCCGAGCGGTTACAGGATTGCGGCATTGCCGCTTTGACCATACATGGACGTACGCGCAGCCAAATGTATACGGGCGAAGCCGACTGGACTTTGATCGGAGAGGTAAAAAACAATCCTCGCATGCGTATCCCCATTATTGGAAACGGAGATGTGACGACTCCCCAAATTGCCAAAGAGCGATTCGATCGTTACGGGGTCGATGCCGTTATGGTGGGTCGGGCGAGTTTCGGTTGTCCGTGGATTTTCAAGGAGATGAAATATTATTTGGAGACGGGCGAGCTTTTACCTCCTCTTTCGATCCGCGAGAAGATGTCGGTTTTGAGGAGGCAGTTGCGTGAAAGTGTGGCTCGGTTGGACGAACGCCGGGGCATATTGCATATTCGCAGACATTTGGCGGCGACGCCGTTGTTTAAAGGCATTCCTAATTTCAGGGATACTCGCATAGCCATGTTACAAGCGAATACGGTCGATGAATTGACTGCTATTCTCGATAAGATAGAATGTGATATTTTACCAGAACAAATATAAAAAAGAGAGATATGAAAAAGGTGTGGAGTATATTGGCGGTTTTATCGATGTCTCTTACCGCATTGCAGGCAGTAGAAACTTCTGTGAAACAGCTTTCGGTAGATGATTTTTATAAGATGAAGGTATATAATAATTTCGATGTGTCTTATCGTCAGAGTGCCGATTCGGCCGGTGTTATCGTGATAATGGCATCGACCGAGGATATTTCTCATGTCGAATGTGTATCGAAAAAAGGTCAGTTGACGATTAAGTATAAAGGCCCGTCGGATAAAGAGCAGATGCAGGGTGCTATTATCGTTTATTCCACGGCTTTGGAGTATGTCGAAAATAATGGATTGGGATCGATACAGATTGTTTCGCCTATATCGGGAGCGGCATTTCAAGCCAAAGTACTGGGAAACGGTTCTATTTCGGCTCCTCAAATCGATTATGGCATTGTGAAAGCATCTGTATTGACCGGCAAAGGAAAAATTTCGCTGACGGGTAAATGCCGAGAAGCCGAGCTTTCTGTGACCGGGGCAGGGCAGATAGAAGCCGATAGATTAACCGCTCGCGATGTAACCTGTCGAATCCGGGGGGTAGGAGTAATCGGGTGTCATGCTACCCAGAAATTGACGGCAAAGGCTACCGGAAATGGTGAAGTGTATTATCGAGGGACCCCCGAAATCAAGAAACTCTCTCTGGGAGAGTTATCTGTCCGTTCGTTGGAGGGGAAATAAGTTGCGAAGGTTTTATTTGTATCGGGCGTGATCGCTTTCTACCAGTGTGAATGCCGAGCCTTTCCTGATCGATTGATGAATGTAGTCTTCGGAAATACGGTCGTATTGAGGATTGATTTGGAAATGTCCGTCCGGGTCTATTAACCCGTATACTGTTCCGGTTTGTACCACGGCCAAGCCATCGAAAAACGGAAATGCTTTGGAAAATTGCCGCTTTATTTTCCATTCGCCTTTACGGTTTATATAACCCCATTTCCCTCGTATTTTGACAGGGGCCAAGTCTGGGTTTCCAAAAGATTCACTGTCTTCGAATCGTGGTTCGATAAATATGTTTCCTTTGTTGTCGCACCACCCCCATTTTTTATCTTTCTTTATCCGAAAGGTATTCCCGTCGGAGATGAGTGCATCGCATTCGATCGTCCACAAAGTATCGCCTTTGGTATCGATGACTTGAAACAGTCCCGATTTGTCGGACCGGACAACCGCATGCCGTTCTTTTGAGAAAGACTCGGCCGACGAGAATTGCGCCGGTATTTGTTCAATCCCTTTGGAATCGATATACCCCCATAGATTTTGCTCGTTTTTAACTGCGGCAAGACCCGATGAGAACGGTTTTACATCTTTATAGAGCGGTTTAATAACGGGTGTTCCCGATTTGTCGATAAATCCCCATCGTTCTCCTTTTTTCTCTTTTTGGGCGAAAGCTGCCATTCCTTCACAAAAAATCATGACCTTCGAAGCGCGGGTGAGAGTTAGTTGCAGTCTCCCTTTCGTATCTATGGCGCAAGGGGCTTCGTCGGGTCGTACTACCCAAGCCCGGTTTTCGTTGAAGATAGTTGCCCGGGTATATACCGCCGGATATTGAAGTTCACCGGAATCGTCGATATATCCCCATTTTTTATCCGATTGATTGCATATTAGCGCCATATTGTCGTAAAACAGGGAGGCATCGGAATATGCTCCGGTAAAATGCAAATTGTCTCCGTGGTCTATGTATTGACAGGAATCTTCGCTAAACACAGGTATGTATTTGGTATCGGACAGGAAATGAGAATCTTGTCCTCCGCATTGACAAAACAAGAAAATGCATGCAGCAGGTATGAAATGGAAATATTTCATGGCGAATATGTTTATTCACCGATTAAGTATAATATCATCTATGATATTTTTATCGGCGGAAGTTTATCGTAGGTTTCGATATATCGGCTTCTCTTTTCTGCGATAATATCTTTTATCGCGATGAGGATACCGGACTCTTCAACGTTCCCGAATTCGTCGTTAATGGCTGTACCAAACATTTTCATCGTGGGAGATAATCCCATATAGGCGTTGACTAACGGCGGAATGTTGTACCCGAGTTTGCGTACTTCTTGATTTAGAATTTTGTAGTCTTCTTTAAAGTCGTCATAAATGAACAATTTGCTCATTTTTTCTTCGTCGGTGTCGGTTTGTAACGGGTGTTTAGGCCAAACGAGACGATCGGGGTCGGGAAAATGTTTGTTCAAAAAATAGAGTATCATGTTTCGCCCCTCTTGAGAGTAAGTGGGGTACATGGTTACTTTCCCGAAAAAGTATTCTATTTGAGGATAATCTACGGTCAGCGCTCCTAATCCGTCCCAAAGGTTATCGAGAGCGAATAATCCTTTCGCTCCGGCTCTCGAAGATTGGTATTCGAGCGTAACGAAAGAACGGCCTAACTCGATTGTATGGGGCAGATAATCCTGTAAGAACTTCTGAGAAAATTCAAACAAATGAGATGTTGCGATACGGGGTCGCCCCATTTCGTCGTTACGAATATTTTCTCCTACGATGAAACGGTATCCTCCTATGATTTCTTCGGCATCGGGATTCCATACGATGAGTTGTTGGCAAGGCGGGTCCATAGTATCGAATTCGTCTATGTCGAGCGGTAATCCAGTGCCGCCTCCGGGGTAACGGAATGCTATTTCGCGCAACCTCCCGATTTCTCTCATAACATTGGGAGCATTATTGCAATCGATGATATATATTTTATTTCCGCCCTTGCGAGTATCCCGCATAAATCTGTCCGGGGTTAGTTCTGCTTTGATAAGTTCTTTATCAACGGGCGCAATAATGGGTTCCATGCTATTGATTCTTTTTTATCTGGTAGACTTTTTCTTTAACGATTTGGGCCCATTCTTGCAAACTTTTCGATTTATCGAAAGTTTGCCACGGGATAGGTTTGCCAATGTATATGTCGAATGTCTTGTTTTTGCTGTTAAACATTTCGTCGGGCAAATATATCAATTCTATATTAAATTTTAATCCGATACATTTACGTATTTGCGCAAATCGATAAAAAAAAGTGGAATTTCGTCCTTCGAAGTAGATAGGAATGATGTCTCGTTGAGATTGAACGGCCTTGGCGATAAATGTTTTTTTCCACTCCAAATCTTTTATTTTCCCGTGTTGCAGCCGAGAGCACAAGCCTGCCGGGAAAATGAGCATCTGCTCGTCCGATTCATAAGCATTATTGATTTGCAGACTGGATTCTTTGGCTTGGGAACCGTACTTGTTGATCGGTAGAAACACCGGCGCCAAAGGTTTGATATGCATGAGAAGATCGTTGACGAGAAATTTAATTTTTCCGCTGTAAAAATGTCCGAAGAAACGAATGAGCGCAACTCCGTCAAGGGCTCCCAACGGGTGATTCGATGCAAAAATGAAACGACCTTCGGGCGGGATATTTTCTTTCCCTATCACATTGATATGCACGTTCATATAAGAAAGCAAATCGTCGGCGAATTTTACACCGGTACTGTCTTTATATGTTTTGAGAATGTAGTTTATTTCGTCTTGGTGTATCGTGCGTTCAAGGTAGCGAAAAAGAAATCCCGGAATTTTTTTTGCATATTTCGGAGCTTTCTCCTTGACGACTTTTTCTATGTCGATTTTTAAAGGCTCAGAACTCATATCTTTTGTAAAAAGTGCATACAAAATTACTGTATTTTTTTGTTTTTGTGAGTTTGCGAGATGTTTTTGTTTGAGAGTCGAATCGCAGAGTCGTTTCTGATGATTGCGAGAGCCATGTCGATTTAGAAGCTGTTTTAAATTTATAGAGAAATAATATTATCATTGCAGGCAGGTATGTTCCGGCCATATTGAACCCCTGTCTCGCATCTTGAATCCCTTGATTTTTGTCAATAGCCCGCTATTGACTGCATATCTCGGACTCCAATCTGCTTCAACATAGGTCTCAATCTGTCTCGGAATAAATTTAAAACAGCTTCTTAAAGAAATACAGAAAAAAAGTCAAAAAGAGCACCTTTGGATTAGGGATTAATTTCTATCTTTACCCTGCGAAAAAACAAAGTTGAAGAAAGATAGATAAATGGAGTTGCAATCGGCTGTATATCATGTGCCCGCGCTGCTTGAAGAATGTATCGACGGATTGAATATCCAGCCGGGGGGAACTTATGTCGATGTTACGTTCGGCGGGGGCGGTCATTCTCGTGCCATTTTAGGACATTTAGGCGAATGTGGACGTTTGTTTTCTTTGGACCAAGATGAAGATGCCCGGCAGAATAGCCTCGATGATCCTCGATTTACGTTTGTCCATAGTAATTTCCGGTTTTTGAAAAACTTCATGCGTTATTACGGGGTGGAGCGAGTCGATGGGATTTTAGCCGATTTGGGAGTTTCTTTTCACCATTTCGATGATTCGGACCGGGGATTTTCCTTTCGTTTCGAAGGGCCTCTCGATATGCGAATGAATCGACGTTCGGGACAGACGGCGGCTCAATTGATAGCTACATGTAGCGAGGAAAAATTGGCCGATTTGTTTTTTCTGTATGGTGAATTGAAGAGCGCTCGGCGTATAGCGGCCGCAGTTGTCGCCGCTCGGTCATCGGCTCCCATAGAAACGACGGAGAGATTGTTGGAGATAGTGCGGCCTTATATCAATCGGAAGCAGGAAAAAAAGGAATTGGCTCAGTTGTTTCAGGCTTTGCGGATAGAGGTAAACCAAGAAATGGAAAGTCTGCGCCGGTTGTTGGAACAGTCAGTAGAGTTACTTCCGCAGGGCGGCCGATTGGTGGTTCTTACGTACCATTCGTTGGAAGATCGCATGGTCAAGAATTTTATGAAGACGGGTAATGTGGAGGGGCGTGCTGAACAGGACTTTTTCGGTCGGATAAATGCACCTCTTCGGCCGATCAACAACAAAGTAATTGTTCCCGATGAAGCGGAAATAGAACGGAATCCGAGGTCGCGGAGCGCTAAACTGAGAATTGCAGAGAAGGTATAGATATGGCTAAAAAAGGGAAAAACGAGAAAGGCGGATTTATCAAATATCTGAAATTGCTTGTACAGGGGCGTATATTCTCTTTGGATTTTTTCAGATCTCATTGGGTATTTATCGCTTCGGTCGTTTTCCTTTTTTGGTTGTCGATCGCTAACCGATATGTTTGTCAGACAAAGGTCGAGACCATTAAAGATTTGCGTTTTGAATTGTCCAATGCCAAGACGGAGCGAGTGCGTGCCACAGCCCGCTATATGGGGTTGGTGCGTCATTCCAGAATTATCGCCCTTGTCAATGAAAATAAATTGGGACTTGAAATACCAGATACTCCTCCCGTAAAATTAATACCGCAAGATGGAGACAAGGAATAGAAATCACATATTGTTGCGGTATGCTCTGGTGATTGTCGGGGTGCTCGTGTTCAGTGTCGCTATTGTAAAAAAAGCGGCCGATACATGTATTATACACGCCGATAAATGGAACGAGAAAGCCGCACGTATGCTTTCTGTCACTCATGAGGTAATGCCTGAGCGGGGCGATATTTTGGCTCAAAACGGCGAAGTGATGGCTACGAACATGACTTATTATCGTGCGTTAATCGATTTCGGCGTTCCCAAATTCAAATCCAGAGAGTTTAATGACAGTCTGAAAACGTTGTGTAAACTATTGGGAAAATATTTCCCCGAAAGGACTCCTGCCGCTTATGAAAAGGCTATGCGAACTGCTTTTTTGAGAAAAAAACGTTATTTCGTATTGGTTCGGGAAATTACGGGAAGGGATTACGAACTGTTGAAGACGTTTCCCTTTTTACGGCATTCGACTCAGTATTCGGGATTTCATATAGACCCCGAACGGGAGAAAATAGTCAAACGAGAGAAGCCTTACGGTACGATGGCTTCGCGTGCCATCGGAGGGTTGGACGAGACTTTTCACGGAAACAGCGGATTGGAAAAAGCATTGGATTCTTTGTTATACGGTATTCCGGGTAAAACCGTGAAAAAACAGATTCCGTCGGGTATGGTTGATTGGGTGGCCGAACCTCCTCGGCGGGGACTCGATGTGAAGACAACTATCGATGTAGATATACAGGATATAACGGAGCAGGCTTTATTGCAGACCATCGAAGAGACACAGCCGGAGTTTGCCGTTGCCATAGTGATGGAGGTGGCGACGGGTGATATAAAGGCCATGTCGAATTTGTCGAGATTGCCCGGAGGGGAATATGTAGAAACTGTGAATAATGCCGTGCAAGGTTATGAACCGGGTTCGGTGGTTAAACCTTTGTCGATGATGGTAGCTCTCGACGACGGGGTTATCCGTCCCCATGATGTCGTAAACGGGCATGATGGAGTTTTCCGTTATCCGGCGGGAATGAAAGTCCGCCCCATAACCGATACGCACGGTAGGGCTTCGATGACCGCTACCGAAGCGATGAAATATTCTTCCAATATAGGTCTGTCGGAAATTATACTGCGAGGATATGAACGTAATCCCGATGAATTTGTACAGCGCATTTATAAGTCGGGTTTTATGGAACCGTTCGATCTTTGTATACCGGGGGCGGCTCGTCCTACGATACGACATTTGAAGTCGACGGTGCAAGATCGTATTAACCTGACTCGTATGTCGTATGGATATACGACAAAAATACCTCCCATTTATACATTGGCATTGTATAATACCATCGCTAACGACGGGCAATTCGTGAAGCCCCGATTGGTAAAAGAGTTGATTCGGGACGGGGTAACCGATACGGTCTTCGATATTAGTTATATCCGAAAACAGGCATGTAAACCCGAAACGGCAAGAGCATTGAGAAATATGTTATATGCGGTCGTAAATGACGATGACGGGACCGGTCGTCGGGCTCGTTCGAAAAAAGTGACCATAGCCGGGAAGACAGGAACGGTGAGAACGATAGGTTCCGACGGGAAATACGAGACTCGTTATCGAATCACTTTTTGCGGTTTTTTCCCGTATGAAAATCCACAGTACTCGTGTATCGTTCTTTTGGGAAAGCCCAATTTGCCGGGTATGCCTTCGGCCGGTTACTATTGTGGCGGCGTTTTGAAGAAGATAGCGGAGACGCTTTATTCCATGGGTCGCCTCGATGTGCCTATGGATATACCTTCGGATTCGACGAGCGTTCGGAGTCCGGCTATTTTAAAGGGGGATATTGCAGAGACAAGGCAAGTATTGCAGCATTTGGGAGTTCGGGGAGATGTGACCCAATGTCGCGATATGGAGGCCTATTGCGACAGTATGCCCGATGTCTGCGGTATGGGTGCGCGAGATGCATTGTATATATTGGAGCGTGAAGGATTGAATGTAAATATACAAGGTAGGGGAAAGGTGGTAGAGCAGTCTATCCCTTCGGGAAAAGTCATACAACCCGGTACGACGGTAATTTTAAAATTGAAATAGAAGGATATCGATGATATGAAAAATGTGGAATATTTATTGTCGGGAATTAAGGTGGTGGAACGCAAAGGGGCGGTCGTGACAGAAGTCTCGGGAGTGGAATCGGATTCTCGTCAGGTAAAGAAAGATAACTTATTTGTTGCGGTGCGGGGAGCTTCGGTCGACGGTCATGATTTTATCGGCCAAGCTATTGCACAGGGGGCTGTTGTCGTTGTTTGCGAAGAGTTTCCCGAAAAGTCGGAGCCGCAAGTGTTGTATGTGAAAGTGGAAGACAGTGCGGTCGCATTCGGTTTGTTGGCAGCGGCATGGTATGGAAATCCTTCGAAAGAGTTGGTACTGGTGGGTGTCACCGGGACGAACGGGAAGACGACTACAGCGACATTGTTGTATGAAATGTTCCGTCTGTTCGGGTACAAGGTCGGTCTTTTATCTACCGTTTGCAATTATATAGACGACATCGCTGTTCCTGCAACTCATACGACCCCCGACCCTTTACACCTGCATCGTTTACTTCGTGAAATGGTCGATGCTGGCTGCGCATATGCGTTTATGGAGGTCAGTTCGCATTCGGCTGCGCAACATCGCATAGCCGGTCTCGATTTCAACGGGGCGATTTTTACGAATCTAACGAGAGACCACATCGATTATCATAAAACCGTCGAGGCTTATCTGAAAGCTAAAAAATCGTTTTTCGACGGGTTACCCAAAGGAGCATTCGCTTTGACTAACATCGACGATAAGTCGGGGTTAGTTATGTTGCAGAATACCAAAGCTGAAAAGCATACTTATTCGTTGCGGACTTTGGCCGATTTCAGAGTGCGGATCATAGAAAGTCGTATCGACGGCATGACTCTGGAAATAAACGGAAAAGAGGTGGAAGTGATGTTTGTCGGTAAATTCAATGCTTATAATTTACTGGCGGTTTATGGAGCGGCTTGTTTTTTGGGACAGGAGCCGGAAGAAGTTTTACGAAAGATGAGTTTATTGATTCCTGTCGCCGGAAGGTTTCAAACTCTTCATTCTTCAAAAGGTTATACCGCTATCGTGGATTATGCTCATACTCCCGATGCCTTGAACAATGTGTTGAGTTCCATTCGTGACGTCTTGGGAAATAGAGGGCATATCATTACGGTTGTGGGAGCCGGTGGAAACAGGGATAAAGGGAAACGACCCATGATGGCTCGGGAAGCGGTGAATTTGAGCGATCGGGTAATATTGACATCGGATAATCCGCGGTTCGAAAATCCGAACGATATATTGAACGATATGTTGGAGGGCCTCGATGCCGAACAGCGTCGTAAAACTCTCGCTATCGTCGATCGCCGGGAAGCGATTCGCGCGGCTACGCAGTTTGCTCAACCGGGCGATGTCGTTTTGATTGCGGGCAAAGGGCATGAAGACTATCAGGAGATAGAGGGGGTGAAACACCATTTCGACGATAAGGAAGAAGTGGAAAAATTGTTCGCGGAAGAGAGAATTTAATAATAACTGTGAAATAGAAAGAGTATGCTGTATTATTTGTTTCAATACCTTGAATCTTCATTCGATTTTCCGGGGGCTCGATTGTTTTCCTACATATCTTTCCGGTCTGGGGTCGCTTTTATTTTGGCTTTGTTTATTGCTACCATTATCGGCCGGCGTATTATCAATAAGCTGCAAATTTTGCAAATCGGAGAGCTCGTGCGTGATCTCGGGTTGGAAGGACAAATGTCCAAGAAAGGCACGCCTACGATGGGTGGGATTATCATTATTATCGCTATATTGATACCTTGTTTGTTGGTCGGGAGACTGGGAAATATCTACATGATATTGATGTTGATTACGACCGTTTGGCTGGGAGCCATAGGTTTTTTGGACGACTATATCAAGGTGTTCAAGAAAGATAAGGAGGGGTTGCACGGGCGATTTAAAATAGTCGGACAGGTGGGACTCGGTCTTATCGTGGGATTGACGCTGTTTTTGAGTCCAGATGTAGTTATTCGCGAGAATGTGGCTGTGCAAACGCCGGGAGCAGATACCGAAGTGGTAAAATATGAATCGGAAAATATCAAGTCTACCCAGACGACCATTCCTTTTTTCAAGAATAATAATCTCGATTATGCCGATTTGGTCCCGTTTTTGGGCGAACATGCCCAGACCGGTGGTTGGGTTATTTTCATATTGCTTACGATTTTTGTGGTGACAGCCGTTTCGAACGGCGCGAACTTGACAGACGGTCTCGACGGTTTAGCGACGGGAACTTCGGCCATCATGGGTTTGACATTGGGCATATTGGCCTATCTGTCGGGGCATATAGCGTACGCATCGTATTTGAATATCATGTATATACCGGGGAGCGAGGAACTGGTCGTTTTCGCCAGCGCTTTTATGGGGGCGACAATCGGTTTTTTGTGGTATAATGCGTTCCCGGCTCAGGTGTTTATGGGCGATACGGGTAGCCTCACGTTGGGCGGTATTATTGCCGTGTTCGCTCTTTGTATACATAAGGAGTTGTTAATTCCGATTTTGTGTGCGATTTTCTTCGTGGAAGATTTGTCGGTAATGATACAGGTCGCTTATTTCAAAATTACGAAACGAAAATACGGAGAGGGTCGTCGGGTTTTCAAGATGACGCCTTTGCACCATCATTTTCAAAAACCGGGTAATGCAGGAATCAACGCTTTGATACAAAAACCGTTGCAAGCTGTGCCGGAGTCGAAGATCGTCGTTCGCTTCTGGATTGTTTGCATCATGCTTGCAGCCATTACGATAGTGACGCTGAAAATGCGATAGAAAGGGTTCTAAAATGGAAAAGAAAAAAAGAATTGTAGTGTTGGGTGCAGGAGAGAGTGGTGTCGGAGCCGCTGTGCTTGCCCAAGTGAAAGGGTTCGATGTGTTTGTCTCGGATATGTCGGTTATCCAAGATAAATACAAGGAACAGCTCGATCGATATGAAATCCCCTTTGAAGAGGGGAAACATACCCCGGATTTGATATTGAACGCCGACGAGGTGGTCAAGAGTCCGGGTATTCCCGATAGGGCTCCCATGATAGCGGCTTTACGTGAAAAGAATATTCCTATTATTTCGGAAATAGAGTTTGCCGGTCGTTATACTCGTGCCCGCATGATTTGCATTACCGGGAGCAATGGGAAAACGACGACTACACTGTTGACTTATCATATTCTGAAAAGTGCCGGATTGAAAGTGGGACTTGCCGGTAATGTGGGGAAAAGTCTGGCCTTGCAGGTAGCGACTTGCGACTATGATTATTATGTCATTGAATTGAGTAGTTTTCAGTTGGATAATATGTATGATTTCAAAGCCCATATAGCTATCTTGTTGAACATTACACCGGATCATCTGGACCGGTACGATTATAAAATGGAGAACTATGTCGACGCCAAGTTTCGGATTATTCGAAATCAGACGGAAGACGATGCGTTTATTTATTGGAATGACGATCCCGTGATTACCGAGAAATTGTCGCAGCTGCCTTTGAAGTCGCAGCGATACCCGTTTGCCGAAACTCACGAGCCGGGGACGCAAGCGTACACCGAAGACGGAGCTTTGACAATCGATACTCCTGAGGAAAAGTTGACGATGGAGACCGATGAATTGTCGTTACATGGAAGGCATAATTTGTATAACTCGATGGCAGCCGGTCTTTCGGCCTGCCTGTTGAATGTGAAGAAAGAGTATGTTCGCAAGGCATTGAGCGATTTCGAGTCGGTAGAGCATCGTCTCGAACGGGTGGCTTCGGTGCGGGGTGTACAATTTATCAATGATTCGAAAGCTACGAATGTTAATTCGTGCTGGTATGCTCTGGAAAGTATGAAAACACCTGTGGTACTTATTTTAGGGGGAAAAGATAAAGGGAATGATTATTCCGAGATAGAGCAATTGGTTCGGGACAAGGTGAAAGCCTTAGTCTTTTTGGGTGTGGACAATAGTAAGCTCCATGCTTTTTTCGAGGGAAAAGTACCTTATATAACCGAGGCAAACTCTATGAAAGAGGCTGTAGATAAGTCGTTTGCTTTGGCTGCTCCGGGCGATACGGTTCTGCTGTCGCCTTGTTGCGCCAGCTTCGATTTGTTCAAAAGTTATGAGGACAGGGGCGACCAGTTCAAGGCTTGTGTTCGAGCTTTATAACCGTTATCGTTATGGAAATAGAAGTATCGGAAAAAGAGAAAAGGAGAAGCGACCCGTACATTTGGGGTATCATTATTATCTTGTATATCGTTTCGGTTGTCGAGGTTTACAGTGCGATAAGCCGGGAGATTACGGGTGGTGACGTATATTCTCCCATCATCAAACATATCATGCTTCTTTTCTCCGGCTTTGTCATTACTTATGTCACTTCCCAGATACATTATAAATGGTTCAAGGTCTTGGCCTATCTGATGATACCTTTGACGATCGTTCTTCTCGTGAGCATTCTTTTCTGGGGGGATACGATTAACGGGGCAAAACGTACGATCTCGGTATTGGGAGTATCTTTACAGGGTTCGGAAGTCGCCAAAGTTACGATTGTGTTGGCTATGGCGACCGTTTTGGCGAAGACCCAGATAAAACGCGGGGTAAATATGAAAGGCGTTTTGTGGGTGGTCGGTCTGGTGACGATATTCAGCGCTTTGCTGTTTACTCAGGGATTGACCAACACGTTGCTATTTATCGGGATAAGTGTCTGCATGATGTTGATCGGGGGTGTCGAATTTTATAAATTGTTCGGTATCTTATTGGTGTATGTAGTCTTGGCTTTGGCTGTCATGCAGGCGAAAGATTTGATAACGGAAGTGAAAGCACAGCCGGAGACGCAGGAGGTAACGGTACAGGATAGAAACGAGGGAGATAAGGTGATCGTCCGGTCATCGACTTGGAAAAGCCGCCTGAAAGACTTTTTCGACCCTACTCCCGAATATGAAAAAGAGACTACGCACAAGAACTTGCAGGAACATCGAGCGGCTATGGCTATGGCTCACGGTGGAATTACCGGAGTGGGACCCGGTAACAGTAGGGAATCGTCTCGGCTTCCGTTGGCGTTCTCGGACTATATTTATGCGATTATCATAGAAGATTTGGGATTTATCGTCGGTGGCATAGGCCTTTTGGTGGCTTATTTGATGATTTTGGCTCGTGCCGGTTTGATAGCCCGCCGGTGTACGAGGGCTTTCCCGGCATTGCTGGTCATGGGAATGGCGGTAATGATCGTGTTGCAGGCTTTGTTCAACATGGCTATCGTCGTGGGGGTTTTCCCGGTTTCGGGACAACCGTTACCATTGATTAGTAAGGGGGGAACTTCGATTTGGATGATGAGTTTCGGATTCGGTGTGATGTTGAGCGTGAGCCGTTATGCGGTGAAAGATTCCGGAAAGAAAATAAAAACAGAGAAAGAAAACGATTTACCGGAGGACTTGCAGGCTGCGAATCCTACCAATTTAGCATAGAAAGAATATGAAGCGAACGATAAGAGTTTTGATTAGCGGCGGAGGTACGGGGGGACATATTTTCCCGGCTATTTCTATCGCCAATGCGATAAAGGTGAAGTGCCCCGATGCCGAGATATTGTTCGTCGGAGCCGATAACCGCATGGAGATGGAGAAGGTTCCGGCTGCGGGATACCCGATTAAAGGTCTTCCCGTAAGCGGCTTTAACCGGAGTAATCCGTTGGCTAACTTCAAAGTGTTGTGGCGGCTGTGGAGAAGTCTGCGTATGGCTCGCCGTATCGTGCGGGATTTTCGTCCTGATGTGGCGGTAGGTGTGGGCGGATATGCCAGTGGTCCCACTTTGTGGGCAGCTGCGCATCGAGGTGTACCTACTCTCATTCAAGAACAAAACTCCTATGCGGGGGTCACGAATAAGTTGTTAGCATCGAAAGCACATACCATTTGTGTGGCATACGATGGTATGGAACGCTTTTTTCCTGCTGAAAAATTGGTGCTGACCGGCAATCCGGTACGGCAGGATTTGTGCAATGAGGCTTTAACTCGTACCGAGGCTGCCGCTTTCTTCGGCTTCGACCCGAATAAAAAAATTATTTTGTTGATAGGCGGTAGTTTGGGAGCTTTGACATTGAATACGGCTGTGGCAGAGTCTATTCCAGAGATTGTGAAAAGCGGAGTCCAGTTGATTTGGCAATGCGGAAAACGGTTCGACGAACGAGCTAAAATGGTATTGGAAGCAGCAGGCAATCCTACTTGTATTAAACAAATGCCGTTTATCGCACGCATGGATTTGGCCTATAAGGCAGCCGATTTGGTTATTTCGAGAGCGGGAGCCAGTTCCATATCGGAGCTTTGTTTACTTGGGAAGCCTGTGATTTTAGTACCATCGCCTAATGTGGCGGAAGATCATCAGACCAAAAATGCGGAAGCCTTGTCGTCGAAAGGAGCGGCGATTCTCGTGCGGGATACCGAGGCTCGCCAACGGTTGATGCCTTGTGCTTTGTCGGTGGTTCACGATGAGGAATCTCTGACTTCGATGAGCCGGGAAATCGCGGCGTTGGCGCAGCGTGATTCGGCAGCCCGGATAGCCGATATAATTTTTGATATAGTCAATAAAAAATGAAACAGTATACATCTCTTTATTTCGTAGGAGCCGGAGGTATCGGCATGAGTGCATTGGTCCGGTATTTTTTGGCGAAGGGATATAAAGTCGCGGGTTATGATCGCACGCAGTCACCTCTGACTACCGAACTTAAAACCGAGGGGCTGGAAATCGTTTATGAAGAGTCGGTAGAGTCGATACCCGATTATTGCCGGAATCCCGAGACGACTTTGGTCGTTTATACTCCGGCGATTCCCGCAAGTCATGCCGGATTGGTTTATTTCAGGGAGCATGGTTTCCGAGTGGTAAAGCGTGCCGAGTTGTTGGGGCTGATTACGCAATCGAGCAGAGGTCTGTGCTTTGCCGGCACTCATGGCAAGACCACGACATCGAGTATGGCTGCTCATATCTTTCATGAATCTCCGATAGGTTGCAATGCGTTCTTGGGTGGTATTCTTCGTAATTATAACAGTAACCTTATCCTGTCGGAACAGTCGCCGTTTACGGTAATCGAGGCCGATGAATATGACCGTTCGTTCCATTGGCTGCATCCCTATATGGCTGTCGTTACGGCAACCGATCCCGATCATTTGGATATCTACGGAACCGAGGAGGCTTATTTGGAGAGTTTCGCTCATTTCACTTCGTTGATACAGCCGGGTGGCTGTTTGATTATGAAGAAAGGTATCAGGCTGGTTCCCAACGTAAAGGAGGGCGTAAAAATATATACTTATTCAGCTCGTGACGGGGGTGATTTTCATGCCGGTAACATACGTATAGGCGACGGAACCATCGTGTTTGATTTTGTGACGCCGGAAGGGGTTTTCGCAGATATAGAGCTGGGTGTTCCCGTGGAGATAAATATCGAAAACGCGGTGGCTGCTATGGCGATAGCGTGGTTGAATGGGGTATCTGGCGACAATCTGCGGAGAGCTATGGCCTCGTTCAAGGGTGCAAAGCGCCGGTTCGAGTTTTGGGTGAGACGTCCCGACAGGGTAATGATAGACGACTATGCACATCACCCCGATGAATTGAAAGCCAGTATCCGTTCTGTGAAGGCTCTTTATCCCGGCCGTCGGTTGTCGGTGATTTTTCAGCCTCATCTGTACTCCCGTACTCGCGATTTCGCTCCGCAGTTTGCCGAGGCGCTGTCCCTTGCCGACGAGGTTTTTCTGTTAGACATTTATCCGGCGAGAGAATTGCCGATACCGGGCGTAACTTCGAAACTTATTTTTGACAAGATAACATGCAGAAATAAAGAACTTTGTTTGCGTGAAAAGTTGTTAGAACGGATAAAAGAGTGTAACTTTGACATTTTATTGACGATGGGGGCCGGCGATATAGACCGTTTGCTCCCTGAAATAGCGGCAATCGTAGAGTCGAAATGAAAGTACTGTTGAGATTTTTGTTGATGGTAGTGTTGGTATCCTATCTGTTTGTCTCGTTCTTTTTTTTACGCTCCTATGCAGCGGAGGATAAATGCAGGGACTTACAAGTGGAGATAACCGACAGTGCTGTATTGCATTATATCTCACCAGCCGATGTATATAACTATATCGAGGATTTCGAGATGGATCCTTGCGGGAAGCCTTTGGGAGGAATCGATACTGAAAAGATGGAGCGCACACTTATGTCGAACGGGGTGTTGGGATCGGTCGAATGTTATAAAAAAGTAGGCGGAACTGTGTGTGTGGAAGTGACACAGCGTGTCCCGATTATGCGGGTGATGGCTGACGACGGAAATTACTACGTCGATGCAGAGGGGCAGCGCATGGCTGTCAGGACTCAATATCAAGCGCATCTACCTTTGGTGACGGGACGAGTGGACAGTGTGTTGACCTATCGGGATATGTTGCCGTTGGTGCGGTATATTTATAATCATCGGTTTTGGAATGCTCAAATTGAACAAATTTATGTCAATGAGCGTCATGAAGTAGAGTTGGTTCCCAGAGTGGGAGACCAAACCATTTTGTTAGGCTCGGTACAGGATTTTGAAACGAAATTGGATAACTTGATGCTGGTTTATAAAAAGGTATTCAGTAAAGCCGGTTGGGCGATGTACGATACGGTTTCGTTGAAATTTAAGAATCAAGTCGTTTGTACTCGAAAGAAAAAATGAAATAAAAGTAACAATATATATGGATACGGAAAGATACATAGTAGCTGTCGAGATAGGAAGCTCGAAGATTACAGGCGCGATAGGAACTCGTTCTCTGAAAGGAGTCGTTACTGTGCTGGGAGTAGATACCGAACCATTGACCGGGAGTGTGAAGCGGGGTTTCGTCGTTAATCCCGATGAAGTTTCATCGAAAGTGAAACGTTTGATACGGAAATTGAATAACCGTATAGGTGCTTCGAAAAAAATCAAACAGGTGTATGTGGGAATCGGGGGACAATCTTTACATGCGGAAGACCACATGATAAGCCGAGATTATCCCGAAGGAACTCCCATTACGGAGGACATTATCAAACGCTTGCAGGAGGAAGCCCGGGAAATGCCTATTGCCGGAGCCGATATATTGGAGGTCGTTCGTACCGGAGTACTTGTCGATGATAAACCTAAATCGGGCAGAGAAGAAATCGAGGGCTCGAATCTGAAAATGAGTTTGAAGTTGATCGTGGCTCGTGACGATTTGAAAAAAAGTGTGTCCCGTTGTTTCTCCGGCGAGCCTTCGGTAGTGCGCTATATTCCTACTCCGTTGTCTACTGCTTATGTGGCGTTGAGTAACGAAGACCGCCAAGCCGGAGTCATGTTGGTCGATTTCGGTGCGGAAACGACGACAGTTTCGATTTATAAGGACGGGCTTTTGCGCTATCTTTCTACGATACCGTTAGGAGGGTATAACATTACCCGCGATATTATGACATTGAAAGTTACCGAACCGGAGGCCGAGTCGTTTAAAGTGCGGTTGGGCTCTGCTAAGGTAATGGGCGAAGAATCGAACATTACGCTTCGGGGAGAGAGTTCGTCTGAAATAAAAAGTTTGGATTTGTCGAAGGTAGTCAAAGCTCGTATCGAGGAAATCGTGGCCAATGTCAATGCTCACTTCGAGTATGCGAAATGTGACCGTAAAAGTTTAGGAGCCGGTATGGTGATTGTAGGAGGTGCATCCAAACTATCCAATCTGGCAGAACTTATCGCAGAGAAGTGCGATATTCGTGTGAGGAAAGGAGCTCTTCGTCAGGATATGTTGTTAGATGTAGCTTCCCAATCGAAGAGTGCCGACTATTTGCAGATTCTGGGGTTGCTTTATTGCGGAAAAGAGAATTGCGTCGAAGTCTTATCTAAGGTTGTCGATGAGCCGGAAGACGAGCCGCATGAAGAAGTAAAGCCGTTGAGCCCAAAGGAGAAAAGGGCACAAGAGAAGGCACAGGAGAAAGCAGAACAAGAGCGTCGGAAACGGGAAGCCGCAGATGCAAAGCGAGAAGAAAAGGAACGTAAGAAGCGAGAAAAAGAGGAGAAAGTGAAGGGGCCGGGGCTCTTCGGAAAATTGAAAGAGATGGTGAAGAAGGCCGAAAACCTGCTCGATGATGAAAACGATAATTTTTAAATGGAGAACATCATGAACGAATTGGATATAAATAATCCTCAGTTACCCGATTTTATTGTTCCCGGAGCTGATGAAAAAAAACAGGACGAACCGGCAAAGATTAAAGTGATAGGTGTCGGCGGAGGCGGAGGAAATGCCGTGAACCATATGTACCATCAAGGTATAGGTGGTGTCAGTTTTGTTCTTTGTAATACCGATGCACAAGCGTTGCGAAATTCGCCTGTTCCTGTAAAAGTTCAGTTGGGTGCTAAGGGTGAGGGAGCCGGAAACATTCCGGAGGTCGCTAAGAAATTGGCCGAAGAGAGTGCCGCCGAAGTCGAAGCCTTGTTCGACGATAATACACGCATGGCCTTTATTACGGCCGGAATGGGCGGAGGAACCGGAACGGGAGCCGCTCCCGTGGTTGCCCGTATTGCTAAGGAGAAGGGTGTGCTTACAGTGGGCATCGTGACAATCCCGTTTCTCTTTGAAGGAGAACCGAAAATATTACAGGCTTTCGCCGGTGTGGAGGAAATGCGGAAGCATGTCGATGCTTTGTTGGTGATCAATAACGAGCGGTTGTGTAAGATATATCCCGATCTTTCTTGGACGACCGCTTTTGCCAAAGCGGACGATTCGTTGTCGAATGCAGCCCGGAGTATAGCCGAGCTGGTGTCGAAAGATGGAAAAATCAACCTTGATTTCGCCGATGTACGCACGACACTGAAAGACGGAGGAGCTGCTGTAATCAGTACCGGATCTGGCGAGGGTGAGCATCGCATGAGCCGTGCGATCCAAAATGCACTGACTTCTCCTCTTTTGAAAGAGAGCGATATTTATGGAGCGGAACGAGTACTGTTCAATCTCTATTTTTCACCCGAAGAGGGGGAGGAGCTTCGTATGCAGGAGTCCAAAGAGTTGAGCGAGTTTATGTTGCGTTTCAAGAAGAAAGTAAATGTTATTTGGGGATATACTCACGATTCTTCTTTGGGCAAGGCCGTGAAAATTACCATTTTGGCTACGGGATTCGAGGTATCTGACTTGACGTTCAAAGGGGAATATGGTGGTGATGCCGACGAGCATATCGCTCAATCGCAATATATTGTTTTGAAACCCGATCAACTCGATGATAACGATTTGTTAGAAAAGTTGGATAAGACACCCGCTTATGACCGTCCGAAAGATTTTCGCGATAATTTCGACGGTTCGGAGAAAAAAGAGGAGAGTAACGGTAGTGGCCGTCGTACCATAAGGTTTTAATCGAAAACTATAAAATAGATATAGGATTATGAATTTATTCGATCAGGTCAGCAACGACATTAAAAGTGCCATGCTGGCAAAAGACAAAGTGAGATTGGAAGCCCTGCGGGGAATTAAGAAAGAGTTTTTAGAGGCAAAAACAGCCAAAGGCGCCGACGGAGAATTGACGGACGACATGGCGATGAAGATATTGGCAAAGATGGTGAAGCAGAGGAAGGAAAGCGCTCAGATTTATACCGAGCAGAATCGTCCCGATTTGGCCGAACCGGAATTGGCCGAAGCTGCTGTCATAGAAACCTATTTGCCGAAGCAGATGACCGAGGAAGAGTTGACCGAAGCGTTGAAAGCGATTATCGCTCAGGTAGGAGCTACTACTCCGCAAGAGATGGGAAAGGTGATGGGAGTAGCTACCAAACAGTTGGCAGGGCGTGCCGATGGCCGCGCTATTTCTGCGAAAGTAAAAGAACTGTTGGCTTAATACAGAATAAATATTTGAATTGAACTATGCTTACACTAAGTGTTATTAAGGAGAATCCCGAAGAGGTGATTCGTCGTTTGGCAATTAAACATTTCGATGGCAAAGAAGCTATAAACCGGGTTCTTGAATTAGATAAAATACGTCGGGCATCTCAGGCCGAGTTGGACGGGAAGTTGGCCGAATTGAAAGTTTTGGCGGCTCAGACCGGACAACTTATGAAAGCCGGTAAAAAAGAGGAAGCCGAAGCTGTGAAAATGAAGACAGCAACCATTAAAGAGTCTACCAAAGAGTTGGAAGAGTCGATGGTGTCGGCAGAAAAGGAGATTACCGATATTTTATTGACTGTTCCCAATTTGCCGTATGCCGGAGTACCCGAAGGTCGTACTGCCGAAGACAATATTGTGGAAAAGACCGGCGGAGTGATTCCCGAACTTCCCGCCGATGCGCTTCCGCACTGGGATTTGGCCAAGAAATACGATTTAATCGATTTCGAGTTGGGTGTGAAGATTACCGGTGCAGGATTCCCTGTGTATAAAGGCAAAGGCGCTCGGTTGCAACGGGCTTTGATTTCGTTCTTTTTGGATGCCGCTCGCGAGGCCGGTTATCTCGAAATACAACCTCCTTATGTCGTGAATGCCGCTTCCGGTTACGGTACAGGGCAATTACCCGACAAAGAGGGTCAAATGTATCATTGCAACGAAGACGATTTGTATCTTATTCCCACAGCCGAAGTTCCGGTGACGAACCTCTACCGTGACGTGATTTTCAATGAATCGGATCTACCGATTAAGAATACGGCTTATTCGGCTTGTTTCCGTCGTGAAGCCGGTTCGTACGGAAAAGACGTGAGGGGATTGAATCGTCTGCATCAGTTCGATAAAGTGGAGATCGTGCAGATACAACACCCCGACCATTCGTATGAAGCTTTGGAAGAGATGAAAGCTCATGTACAGAGTTTGGTGGAACGTCTCGAATTACCGTGGCATATTTTGCGTTTGTGTGGCGGCGATATGAGTTTTACCTCGGCCATAACATTCGATTTCGAAGTATATTCTGCCGCACAGAAGCGTTGGTTGGAAGTCAGCTCGGTATCCAATTTCGAAAGCTATCAGGCCAATCGGTTGAAATGCCGTTATCGTGGAGCCGATAAGAAAACGCATTTGTGTCATACATTGAACGGCAGCGCTTTGGCATTGCCCCGTATCATGGCAGCCTTGTTGGAGAATAACCAGACCCCCGAAGGTATAAAGATACCCAAAGTGTTGGTTCCTTATTGCGGGTTCGATATTATCGATTAAGGATTGAATTAAATCGTATATAAAACGGGGCAGTATGAAAAAAAATCATACCGCCCCGTTTTATTGAATCCGGAAAATAACAGGGTTCTTTTGTTTGTATCTTGTAACCGTTCCTTTTACTTTCTGCCGAAATCGGCGGGGATTTCACCCCACTTCTCGGTATCCCATTTGATGATGGCATTGGCATAGACGTGAGTATGTAGCCAGTGTTCTGCCCGTGCGATAAGGTCGAATATGGGAGCATTGGCTGCGTTGGGGGCTAGTTTGGTCTTGCATTTTTTTTGTTTAATCCATAGTATGGCATTACGACTGTCGGAATAGATGGGTATATCGGAGTCTCGCTGTTGCAAGTAGGCTAACCCATGAACGAGGGCGAGGAACTCTCCTATGTTGTTTGTACCTTGCTCCAAAGGGCCTACATGAAACAGCTCGATTCCCGATTTCGTGTCTACTCCCCGGTATTCCATTTTTCCGGGGTTTCCGCTACAAGCCGCATCGACCGATAGACTGTCGGCGATAACCGAAGGGGGTAAGATGGGAGCAGACAGTTTGTCACGGGAGTGTTCGCCTATTTTACGCATGACATCGAAATAATCGTCGGGGGCATTGCGGAAGGCTTCGGTAGCGGCTTCCAGACTGTCGAAACTTTTGTATTTCGCTCCTTTGAAATTGTCGACTTGTTCTTTGCATTCTTCCCAAGAATCGAAAATTCCACGGGCACGCCCTTCCCATACGACATAATATTTGTATTTGGCCATGATTCGGTTATCGTTATAAATGACGGGTACAAAAATATAAAAATTGTCGTATCTTTACGCACGTTAGCGGAGATAAGCCGGTGCGATGTTTCTTTTATGTTGCCGATAAGCCGATTCTCCGTGGCATAATCGAATAGCGATGGGAAGAATTGGTATATACGGAATTTTATCGGTAGTCTTGTTTGGCCTGATCGGGTGTGCTCCCAGCAAGAGCGACAAGGAGGAAAGTGTGCGTTTATATAAAGAAGCGATAGTTTTGCTGGGGAGCGATTCCGTGACTATCGATGATTGTCTGGCAGCCCAGAGATTATTGGAACAAGCTCTTGATGCCGATAGCGAAAATATAGATGTATATTTCGGGAAGGTGTTGAACGAGTTGAATTTGTGGCGTCCGGACAGTGCTTACCGGACAGCTTCGGCCGCTATCGAAAAAATAGGAGAAACGGGGAAAAACCGTATGAAGGCTTATTTTTATACGGTAAAAGGGTTTATCGCTTATGACCGGGGTGACGAGGCAGATGCCGAGAAACAACTGTCGGAAGCCTTGTTTTTGTATGAGAGTTATTTAACGGAGGATCCGGCGAATATGGACTATTTGTTGAACAAATCGGTCTTGTTATCGGGATTGGAGGGGAAACAAACGGCTTTGGACTTTATTGCAAAGTCGCCTTTGAAAGAAGCAGATAAACAGGCGTTGATTCACTCTTTGTCGGAGTTTGAATTTCGACAGTTCGGAGAGACTTGGAGAGCGAAGCATGATGCTCTGGTCGCTAACGGACAGACAGAGACAAATACGATATCGAATACTTTTAAGAAATGAAGCCTTTGTTTTTGGTTGGATACATGGCGGCAGGCAAGACGACATTGGGACGCCGGGCGGCTCAGCTTTTGAATGTCGAGTTTATCGACCTCGATGCTTATATCGAATCTAGATACAGGAAACGGATATCCGATTTGTTTGCCGAACGGGGAGAAGAGGGTTTCAGGGATATAGAGCGTCGTATGTTGCATGAGGTAGCGGAGTTTGACAATGTGTTGGTCGCTACGGGCGGAGGTACGCCCTGTTTTTTCGATAACATGGAGTACATGCGTCACCGGGGAGTCACGGTTTATTTGGCAGCTTCTGTACAGACGTTGTGCAGACGCTTGTCCCATGCGAAAGTAAAACGCCCGTTGGTGGCGGGTAAAACGCCGGAGGAACTATATGAGTACATTACCGAGATGTTGAATCGCCGCGAGTCTTATTACCGGCAAGCCGATTGTCGTTTCGATGCCGACGGGTATGAATCGCTCGATTCGGTCGACGAGGCTGTGCATCGGCTGGCTGTCTTGATGCAAAATCCTGCTTATGGAGATGGAGCCGATGAAATATAAATATATAATTCTGGTTTTTACCGAAGTATATTTGTAAATTCGTCTTTATAAATTTAAACTTCGTGGTTATGGCTGGTAGCTTTGCTTGTAAATCGAATGCAGGGGTTGCGCCCCAAGAACAACTGTTAGGAACGATGGCCGGTAACAGACGTTTGTCCATAGGGTTACCGGCGGAACATAACGGAGGGGAAAAACGATTCCCTCTGACGCCCGAGGGGGTTGCCTTGTTGACCAAAGAGGGGTATCGCGTTTTTGTGGAAAGCGGAGCCGGCGAGGGTATCAAGTATTCCGATTTACATTATACCGAGGCTGGGGCGCAAGCGACAACAGCCTCAGAAGTTTTCAGATGCGATGTCGTTCTTAAAATTACTCCGTTGAATGAACAGGAGGCTGCTATGATACGTCCGGGGGTGTTTCTGCTCACATTGTTACAGCCTCAATATCAATCGGCTTCGGTCGTGCGCATATTGATGCAAAAGAAAGTTACGGCAGTTGCGATAGATTTGATAACCGATGAGCGAGGCCGTTATCTTTTTGCCGATATATTGGACGAAATTGACGGTCGTGCAGCCATTGTGTTGGCTTCGGAATTGTTGAGTAACCGGAGTGGAGGAAAGGGTGTTCTGTTGGGGGGGATCCCGGGGGTCGCCTCTTCGGAGGTTTTGATTATAGGAGGAGGCCTTGCAGGCCGTGCGGCGGCTTGTGCCGCTTGTGGATTGGGTGCTTTGGTGAGGGTATTCGATAATGATTTTTATCGTTTAAAAGCTACTCAGTTGGAAGTGAGTCCTTCTATCTTTACTTCCAATATGCACCCTCATGTCTTGGAAAACGCCATGCGCTCGGCCGATGTGGTTATTGGCACGGAAGTGCCGGAGGGAGGCCGTTTAGGAGTAAGCTATATCGAGATGATGAAACGAGGGGCATTGTTGTTCGATTTGTGTATGGATAAAGGAGGCTGTTTCGAAACGTCGAGTTGTAGCGAGGCTCCTTGTAATAAAGTGTATGAGCAATGCGGCGTTTTGCATTATTGCTTGTCGAGCGTTGGATCTGCCGTTGCCCGAACGGCATCGATGGCGTTGAGCAATTTATTAGTTCCGGTATTGATCGATTTGAATGACCCTGCCATGCTCTATGGCCATATAAAGTCGGACGAAAGGCTTCGGAATGCCGTGTATTTGTTCGGTGGAAAGTTGATTTATAAGGCGTTGAGCATACGGTTGGGATTGCCTTATTATGATATGGCTCTTTTTATGTCGATGTTTTGAAAAGATCTTTGTTTTTATCGGAACAGCTTTTAAAATAATGAATAGATAGGGACCTTACATATTTCTATGAAAATATTTCAAATGCTTACAAAAAAACACTATCTTTGCTAAAATAGTAATATTGGAATTGAAATATATCATGTTGGATTAAAATTGTAATATAAACATGACGGAAAAAACAAAAGTGAAAGTATTGGAAGAAGTCGTGGTACGATTTTCCGGCGATTCCGGTGACGGAATGCAATTGGCCGGGAATATCTTTTCCAATGTTTCGGCCGGTATCGGTGATGAAATTTCTACATTCCCCGATTATCCGGCAGAGATACGTGCTCCGCAAGGAACGTTAGGGGGAGTGTCTGGTTTTCAAGTTCATATAGGGAAAGGTGTTCACACTCCGGGAGACTTGGCCGATGTATTGGTTGCCATGAATCCGGCAGCGTTAAAAACAAATGCTTGCTATGTGAAAAAAGGCGGTGTGGTGATTATTGACTCGGATAGCTTTCGGGCCAGCGATTTGGAGAAAGCGGCGTTTACGACGGACGATCCCATTCAAGAGGCGGGCCTTTCTCATGCACAAATCGTTCCGGTAGCGATTACCCAAATGGTGAAAGATTCATTGGCCGATTCGGGATTGGATAATAAATCGATTGTCCGGTGTAAAAATATGTTTGCTTTGGGGCTGGTTTGCTGGTTGTTTGACCGCCCGTTGGAGCAAGCCCAACATCTGTTGAAAAATAAATTTGCCAAGAAGCCGGCTATCTATGAGGCTAATGCGAAAGTGATGCGCGACGGCTACAACTATGGTAATAACATACATGCTTCGGTTTCGACCTATCGAGTAGAGTCTGCGCAAGTGAAGCCCGGTATTTATACCGATGTGAACGGAAATACGGCTACCGCATGGGGGTTGATAGCCGCATCTGAAAAGTCGGGATTGCCTTTGTTCTTAGGAAGTTATCCCATTACCCCGGCCACAGATATTTTGCATGAGTTGGCCAAGCGGAAAGATTTAGGGGTAAAGGCCATTCAAGTGGAGGACGAGATAGCCGGTGTTTGTACGGCTATCGGGGCTTCATTCGCCGGAAATTTGGCAGTGACTTCCACGTCGGGGCCCGGTTTGGCATTGAAGAGCGAGGGTATAGGTTTGGCCGTTATGGCGGAATTGCCTTTGGTCATTATCGATGTTCAGCGAGGTGGACCGTCCACGGGATTGCCGACGAAAACCGAGCAGACCGATTTGTTGCAGGCTTTATACGGGCGGAATGGCGAGAGTCCGGTGGTAGTGGTGGCTGCCTCTACACCGACCGATTGTTTCGATATGGCATTTCAAGCGGCTAAAATCGCTTTGGAGCACATGACTCCCGTTATCTTGTTGACCGACGGATTTATTGGAAATGGCTCTTCGGCATGGCGTATTCCGGAAATCGATGAATATCCGGAGATAAAGCCCAATTATGTTATGCCGGAACAACAAGGTACGTGGAAACCATATGACCGTAACGAAAAATCCGTACGTTATTGGGCGAAGCCCGGAACAGAGGGATTCATGCACCGGCTCGGAGGATTGGAAAAGGATTATAAGACTAGCGCAATTTCTACTGACCCCATCAACCATGAAAAGATGGTTCGTGCCCGGCAGCAGAAAATCGACAGCATAGCCACCGATATTCCTTTGTTGAAGGTGTCGGGCGATTCTTCTGCCGATTTATTGGTTGTCGGTTGGGGCGGAACCTACGGACATTTGTATTCTGCTGTGGAAGCTATGAATGCAGAGGGGAAACCTGTGGCTTTCGCTCATTTCAATTATATCAATCCGTTGCCCGCGAATACCGAGGAGATATTACGGCGATATAAAAAAGTGGTCGTTTGCGAGCTGAATAACGGGCAGTTTGCATCGTATTTGTCAGGGAAAGTTCCGGGTGTGAATTTCTTGCGATATAATAAAATTCAGGCACAGCCGTTCATGGTGAGTGAGTTGATGGCGCATTTTTCAAAGCTTTTGGAGGAATAGGATATGGAAGAACAAAAGGAATATACGGCAAAGGATTTTAAAAGCGACCAGTATGTACGTTGGTGTCCGGGTTGTGGAGACCATTCTATCGTGGCTGTGTTGCAGAGAGCTATGGCGACACTGGGAGTGCCTCCCCACGAAACGGTGGTGATTTCGGGTATCGGCTGTTCGTCGCGTTTGCCTTATTATATGAATGCCTATGGTTTTCATACGATTCATGGTCGTGCCGCAGCTGTGGCTACCGGGGTGAAGACGGCCAATCCCGATCTGACGGTATGGCAGATTTCGGGAGATGGCGACTGTCTGGCTATCGGTGGGAACCATTTTATTCATTCGGTACGTCGGAATGTGGATATCAATGTGGTCTTGATGAATAATAAGATATACGGTTTGACGAAAGGCCAATATTCCCCGACGAGCGACCGAGGTTTCGTTACTAAATCGTCTCCTTATGGAACGGTGGAAGATCCTTTCATTCCGGCAGAACTCGTTTTCGGGGCGAGAGGAACGTTCTTCGCTCGTTCGCTCGATGTGGAGATGTCTGTTTCGCAAGAAGTATTGGTAGAAGCAGCCCGCCATAAAGGAACGTCGGTGGTGGAGCTGTTGCAGAATTGTGTGATTTTCAATAATAATATTCACAGTTATGTGGCTGATAAAGAGTTTCGTGCCGACCGGACTGTTCATTTGCGTCATGGTGAAAAGATGATTTTCGGGAAAGACAATAATCGAGGCCTCGTGTTGGACGGTTACAAATTAAAGGCTGTGACTATCGGGGAGAACGGTGTGACTCTCGATGATATTTTGGTACATGATGCCAAGTCTCCCGATAATTTCTTGCATCAAAGTCTTGCGATGATGGACGGACATGAACTGCCTTTGGCGATAGGTGTGATTCGTAATGTGGAGGCTCCCGTATATGACGAAGAGGTGGATAGACAAGTAAAAGAGGTAACCTCGAAAGTACCTTATTCCTCCTTGCGTGAATTCTTGTTGACCGGGGAGACTTGGGAAGTGAAATAATGTATTTTCTCCAAAAGGGTAATAGCACCCGAAAGACTGTCTGTATAGCCTTTCGGGTGCTATTGTTATATGTTTGATAGACAAGTCTTTTTAAGAAATTCAGAGCTTGACTGACTTGAAAATTTTTCTTAAATTTGTGTGGATAAATTGTGAAATAAGGGAATACGGATTGATTCATGATTGTTATTCCTGTCAAGAAAAGATATAGGTGTATTAAAAAATTGGTTGAATGGTTGTAACGTTAGTAATTTTAGCTTTATCGGCAGTGTTTTTCGTGAGTGGTAAAATTCGCTCTGATGTGGTAGCCTTGTGCGCTTTGGTTTTATTGCTGCTTTTCCACATTCTTACTCCCGATGAGGCGTTGTCCGGATTCTCCAATTCGGTCGTGATTATGATGATCGGTCTTTTCGTGGTAGGTGGTGTGATATTCCAAACCGGGTTGGCGAAGATGATAAGCGGAAAGATATTGCAGTTGGCAGGAAAGAGCGAGACAAGACTTTTTATTTTGGTCATGCTGGTTACTTCGGCTATCGGAGCTTTTGTGAGTAATACGGGTACGGTGGCCTTGATGCTGCCTATTGTCGTGAGTCTGGCTGCCAACGCTCATATAAATTCAAGTCGCTTGCTTATGCCTTTGGCTTTTGCCAGCAGTATGGGAGGTATGATGACGTTGATAGGTACTCCGCCGAACCTTGTCATACAGAATGCCTTGACCAATGCCGGTTTTGAACCGCTTACTTTCTTTTCTTTCTTGCCGGTCGGTTTGATTTGTGTTTTTGTAGGAATGGTCGTATTGATGCCTTTGAGTAAAATTTTCCTGACCAAACGGGGAACCGAAAAGTCTGATGGTAAAAACAAGAATAAATCTTTGAACGAGTTGGCAAGAGAATATCAGCTTTCCGAGAATTTGTTTCGGATACAAATCCCCGAAAAATCGATAATTGCCGGCAAAACGATTGTCGAGTTGAATATTCGCCAACAATATCATTTGAATATATTGGAGGTACGGCGCTCTGTTTCGTCGCAGTCCCGGTTGTTGAAAACGGTCAATCAGAAATTGGCCGATCCGGGTACTGTATTACGTTCCGGCGATGTGTTATATGTGAATGGCGATTTCGAAAAAGTGAGGGAGTTTGTTTCTCGATTTTCTTTGGTATTATTGGATGCCCATACTATCGAAGACGGCAAGGGTAACTTAACTTCCGATTTGGCTTTCTATGACATAGGTATCGCCGAGATTGTCTTGATGCCCTCGTCACGTTTGTTGAAACAGACGGTCGGAGATTCGGGATTTCGGGAAAAATTCAATGTCAATGTATTGGGCATAAGGAGAAAGAACGATTATATATTGCATGATTTGAAAGATGTGAAGATGTTGTCGGGCGATGTTTTGCTCGTGCAAGGTACATGGAAGGATATAGCTCGGCTGAGTTCGGAAGATTCCGATTGGGTGGTACTCGGCCAGCCGTTGAGCGAAGCCGCGAAAGTTACTCTCGATTATAAAGCTCCGGTCGCTGCTGCGATTATGCTTTTAATGATTCTTATGATGGTGTTCGATTCTATACCAGTGGCTCCGGTTACGGCTGTGATGATTGCTGCGATACTTATGGTATTGACCGGTTGTTTCAGGAATGTGGAGGCAGCCTATAAAACAATTAACTGGGAGAGAGTCGTTCTTATCGCCGCCATGCTTCCCATGTCGTTGGCTTTGGAAAAAACAGGGGCATCGGAATATATATCGAATAGTTTGGTTAGCGGCTTGGGCGGTTATGGGCCTTTGGCTTTAATGGCTGGTATCTATTTTACGACTTCATTGATGACGATGTTCATCAGTAACACGGCAACAGCCGTTTTATTGGCTCCTATCGCCATGCAATCCGCATTACAGATCGGAGTGAGTCCTTATCCGTTTTTATTCGCTGTTGCCGTGGGGGCGAGCATGTGTTTCGCTTCTCCGTTTTCTACGCCACCCAATGCGCTGGTTATGCCTGCCGGTCAGTATACTTTCATGGATTATGTAAAGGTGGGTTTGCCTTTACAGATTATTATGGGGATAGTTATGATTTTTATTTTACCTTTGTTGTTCCCATTCTAAAAAAGAATTTATGTCCCGAAAAAAGCGTCTTGCCGTATTTGCCAGTGGAACCGGCAGTAATTTTGAAGCGATTGTGACTGCTTGCGAGCAGGGTAAGATCCCGGCCGAAACAGTGGCTTTGGTTTGCGATAAACCTTCGGCTCGTGTCGTAGAACGAGCTTCACGTCATGGTGTGAAGTCTTTCACTTTCGACCCTAAGTCTTTTGCTTCTAAGGTCGAAATGGAGACCGTCATTGCCGATTTTCTCGATGAGAACGGGGTGGATTTGGTTTGTTTGGCCGGGTATATGCGGATTATTTCGGATACATTGTTATCGCGTTACGACGGTAAGATTATTAATATACACCCTTCTTTGCTCCCCGCTTTTCCCGGAGCTCGTGCCGTAGAACAAGCTATGGAGTACGGGGTGAAAGTGTTCGGAGTAACTATTCATTATGTGGACCGTACGGTAGATGGCGGACGGATTATCGCCCAACGGGCTATCCCGTACGAAGGAAACGATATCGATGAGTTATTCGGACTCATTCATGCGGTCGAACATGAACTTTACCCGGAGACGATCGTTCGGTTGTTGTCTGTTTAATGTTTGCAACGAGTCTATGTTCAGTAGAAAATTCATGGGGATAGACTTGAATGTTGATGAATGAGAGGGACTTAATCCGCTAGCTATGAGGAGAAACGTTTCCGGTTAGGTTGAGCTTGTCCGGCTTTTGGAGAGGATAGTTCACTATTGACCTCCTCCATTGCCGTGCCCCGTAGCCTTACGGGGTGTGGCATTAGCCATATAGGTGAGGTGTCACGAAGTGACGGAGGAGCTGGAAACAGTATTTCATCAGTCGGTTTATGTCGGGCCTTTAACCTCCTCGCCCTATGGGCACTCCCCCTATATTCCCTTACGGGAACACAGGGGGGGGAGAGGTTGAGATGTATTCCTTTTTCGCCCTTGCTTCGATTTTATGAGGTACACAGAGAGAAAGGGGTGAAAGTGTCGTTTTGAACAGCTTTTTACCCTTTCGGAATTTTGTGGGTATTCTCCCTTCTCCCCAGCCGTGTTTTGTAGCATTATGGGGTGTTCTGTGAAATAGTATAGGGGGAGACACTGAACAATCCCCATTGATTATCGATTGAGCCCAAATCTATATAAACAAAGAGCCGCTATAAATTTTATAGCGGCTCTTTGTCGTATGGGCTTTTTATTTATGAACTTCTACCCGTTGTGTCGAGGGTTTAGTTGCATTGCGCTCCTCTGTGGCTTTTACGACGGCTTCGGCAAGTTGCTTGAAAGCTAATCCGGTAATGGTATCGTCGAGTGCCACGGGGTGTCCCGCATCACCGCTTTCGCAGATACTTTGTACAATAGGTATTTGTCCCAAAAGAGGAACTCCGGTTTCTTGGGCCAGTCGTTTCCCTCCGTCTTTACCGAACAGGTAGTATTTGTTTTCCGGGAGTTCGGCAGGAGTGAACCAACTCATGTTCTCGACCAATCCCAGTATAGGGACGTTTACCTTATCCCCGGTAAACATACTGATACCTTTGCGGGCATCGGCCAAAGCAACCTCTTGCGGAGTGGTTACTACAATTGCTCCGGTGATAGCGAGTGTCTGTACCAAAGTGAGGTGTATATCGCTGGTTCCCGGTGGCAAATCGAGTACAAAATAGTCGAGTTCGCCCCATGCGGCATCGATGATGAGTTGTTTCAAAGCGTTACTTGCCATTCCTCCCCGCCAGAGTACGGCATCGTTTTTACGAACAAAAAAACCGATGGAAAGAATCTTCACGCCGTATCGCTCGACCGGGAGAATGAGATCGCGTCCTCCGATATTCTTGGTATAGACTTCGGTGTCTTCGATATTGAACATCGTGGGAGCCGAAGGGCCGAATATGTCGGCATCCAGCAGCCCGACTTTATACCCTTGACGGGCTAACGCCACAGCTAAATTGGAGGCTATGGTAGATTTACCTACGCCGCCTTTTCCCGATGAAACGGCAATGATATTCTTTACATCGGGCAAGGGGTTCTCGGGGTTCGGACGAGCTGTTTGTCTCGCTTTTACAGCTATATTTCCTTTGATATTTACTTCTGGACTTACGAAAGTGAGAATGGCAGTTTCGGCAGCTTTTACGACCGATCGGATAAAAGGATCGGTCGGCTTGTCGAAAATGATGGAGAAACTTACTTTGTTACCGTCGATACGAATGTCGTCTTCGATCATTTCGTTAGCGACCAAATCTTTCCCGTTGCCCGGGTAACGCACTTTGGCGAGTGCGTCGAGTATTAGTTTCGGATATAGTTGCATATTGTCGTGTTATTTTGATGTTGTATTTTCTTGACTACTTTGTTTACCGCTACGTTTTCCCCGGTTGAAGCTCCGGTATGTGTCGTAAGGAATATCAACGTCGGGTTCGATGAATTGTTCACGGGGTTGGCAGACGAAACGAATATATTTGATATTCATGCCCCGTTCGAGCCACTGTTGCTCGTAGAAAGTTTTTATTTCCAGTATGTCGTCGGTTATTCCCGAATGGTAGAGATCGTCGGTCGAAACCTGTACGGGATAGCCGTTTGCTTTTACCATTTCACAAGTATAGGTGTACATGAACGGACTGTCGCTTTTCAGATGGATCAAACCTTCGGGCGATAGAATATTTTGGTATAGTTGCATAAACCGGGTAGAAGTGAGCCGCTTTCTCACTTTTTTCATTTGCGGGTCGGGGAAGGTAATCCATATTTCTGATACTTCACCTTTGGCAAAAAAACGATCGATCAACTCTATATTGGTACGAAGAAAGGCTACGTTATTTATTCCTTCTTCGAGGGCCTGTTTGGCTCCACTCCACATGCGGGCTCCCTTTATATCTATTCCTATAAAGTTTTTTTGCGGGTAACGTTTTGCCAGACCTACGGCATATTCGCCTTTTCCACAGCCCAATTCAAGGACTATCGGATTTTCATTTTTGAAGAATTGTTTTCCCCATTTGCCTTGCATCTCAAATCCTTTTTCTTGTAGTGCAGAGAAAGGATATTGGAATACATGTGGGTAGCCTTGCAGGTCGTCGAATTTTTTCAGTTTATTTTTTCCCATTTTGAAATGAATATCGACAGGTTCTGGTTAATTGACTCTTCCTAATTTTAAATGATAGTATTTTCCTGATTCTATTTGTACAGAAAGGATAAATACTTCTCCCGAATACGATTGAGTATCGATTTTCGCTTCGGTCATTTTGCCTTGTTTTTGATATATTGTGCGTCCGTCGATTGTATACAGGGTTATGCGGTGCATGGGTTCGTACGAATTTACGATGAGCATTTTTTGCTCGAAATATGCTTTCAACGCCTTGTCGTCGATTTGTTGCTCATCTACCTCGGATAAATAACGAATGTCAAACTCTTTCCATTGAGGCGTGTTCAAATAGAGAGATAGACTTTCGTCGGGGATTCCCAGCCGGCAATCTTTTTGCGGAACATTTCGAAAGACATTTTCTCCCAGTATCGGAGGCTCGGTCGGATAGGATAACATAACATTCAATCTCGTGCAATTATCGAAAGCGTGGTCTCCGATGGTCTTGACTGTTGACGGTATTTTTGCGGAAAATAAATATTTCATACCATAGAACGGCCATCGACCTATTTTTTCAGTTCTTTCGGGCAGGAAGGAAAGTCCTGCGATTCTACTGCATCCGGCAAATGCATAATCGCCTATGGTTCGGACAGACTCTGGTAGAATACAGTCGGTGAGCGATGTGCAATAATAGAATGCGCCTTCTCCTATTTCTGTTATGGTATTGGGGGCTTGTATGGAGAGTAGTTTTGTACAATGGTCAAATGTGTAAGGGGGCAGGCTTTCCAATGGACATTCTTTTATATCGACCTCTGTTAACGAGATACAGTGGGAGAAACAACCTTCACCCATAGATTCTAGTTTTTGAGGGAGTGTTATTCCCGTCAGAGACGAGCAGCCGGCAAAACATTCTTTGCCGATAGATTGTAACGAGGCGGGTAGGGTTATCGAGGATAAGGCGGTACAGTTGAGAAATGCTTGGTTTCCTATCGAACGAAGGACAGACAGGGAGAGGTCTATTCCGGTAAAAGAGGTACATTGTTTGAATGCATATTCGCCTATTTTTTCCAATGTCTGTGGTAACGATGTGTTCAAAGAGAAACAGTCGCAAAAAGCGAATCCTGCTATTTCTTGTAAATTGTTTCCCAAATCTATGTCTTTTAGTTTAGTACAGCCTGCGAAAGCGCCTTTTCCTATTTTTTCGGTATTCCGGGGGAGCCGTACGGTCGTTAACTCTTGAAATCCGAAGAATGTGTTTGCCGGAATACAGTTGGCATCGAAACGGGTTTGATTTCCGAGGTAAATATCTCGACTTTCGAATGCATCTATCGTACAATCTGCAAGGTCTATGCCGGTTAAGTGAAATAGGGAGTCGTTTATGAAAGCAAAATCGCGTCCGTCGATTGTTCCCGAGACGGTTAGATTCGTGATTATCCGATGCTGTTCTCCGATGAGAGATTGTAGTTGTCCCGCTTCGGTGTGACAATTGTAATTTGTCGCCTGCAAATGTTTTCCGACGGATAGGAACAGAACGATATATAACAACTTTCTCATTGGAGTGACGGCGGGTTTGATTGTTTTATAAAAATAGAGAGATAGGAATAAGATAAAACGGACAAGCTCGTTTTTTATACCAAGTCGCACCCTATTTTTGTATTTGCAAAGATAGTATAAACGAATGTAGAAACAAATTTTATTTGTCGGGTCGGTATGTCCGGGTGTTTTTGTTTTGACGGACAGAATGTTGAGCCTGAATTGTTGAAAAAACGGAGACTATATTTGGGGGTAATCTTTAATCTCTTGATATGCGATAATGTGCGCCGCAGTCGAGTATGAAATCCAGTACATCTTTGAAAAGTTCTTCTACATGGGACGGCACAAATACATACGACGTGTCGCCGCAATGTTTGCATATGGTTTGGGGTAAGTCGGTTAATTTTACATCGAGGTGTTCCGACATAGCCATTGCTTCGTCTTTTTCGATTATCGCATAGGTATGATGTTGTACATTTTTATAATCGTAAAAGGTCAGACAGATGACCAGACTTTTAGTGTAGTTGAATCCGACCGTAAGTGTCGACCAAGTGTCGAAGTCCTCGTGGGACATGGCGATGGTTATTTCTTCCAATGTTGACATAATTTTCGTGAATGTATTGTGGGCGAGCTATATATATCGTAGTCATTAAATGCGGCTGTCTATGCGTATAATGTTTTCGACAATGAACAGATCGCAAATTTCTTTTTTCTCGATTTCGATGTCGTCGTATTCTTTGTTTTCACTGCGTAGGATAACCCTATCGGGATTATCGTGTTTACGAATATATTTGACCATGCGGTAATCTTCCAGCAATATGACGTAGATTTGCCCCCAGAAGATAAGCTGGGGATTTTTTATTTCGCGGATTGCGATCATGTCACCATTGTTAATAACGGGTTTCATGCTGTCTCCGCTTACTTTGACAATGCTGCAATCGGGATTGATGAAAGGAACGTCTATACTGCCGATTACCAAATCTTCGGTAAACATGCGATCCCTCGCCAAATTACCGGCGGTTACGTCCAGACCGTATACTTTCGCCCCATTTCTTGCTTCTGGTATAATCGCTTCCGAGGGAAGGGTTAATGTGCGTATATGAGAGTGTGCATCGTTGTCTGAGGGACGAAACATATGTCCTTTACCCGTACATAGCCATTCTTTCGATACGCCCAAGTCTGCGACGATTCTGTTGATAAGTGAGTCGCTGACAGGTAGTTTTCCGGTCAGGTGTTTCGAGAAGTTGGACGCATCGATCGATATGCGTTTGGCAAATTCCGACTGGGTTACTCCAAAGTTTTCCATCAATGTCTTGATTCTCTCTATTTTAGCTTCATTCTCCATAGTCGTTCACATTTTTATTTTTATAATATGGTAAAATCACCACAAATAATTTGCTTTTCAATAAAAGCGGTAGTATATTTGTGTGGTTTTATTACCAAAACAAAGGTATAAACTTTTTTTGAAAAACAAAATAATAGATTAGTAATTAACATAGTTAGCCATGTTCCATCGGGGTATATTGCCTATAAGAATTGTAAACAAAAGGAGGAGATACACAGGCAAAACGGGTAAATGCAGTGTGAATATACCCTGATGGAAGTGTGCTAACAGAATAGGAGAAGTTATGAGAACGATTGAATGGGAAGCTCCGGCTTTGGCATCATTAGCGGCAGCACATTGGTTGGTAGCTTATGAACGGGAAAATTCGCCACGAAAGAGGGTGAGGTATGAGAATGAAATAGAGTTCGACGGAGTAGCTTATATGTTGATGTGTGAAATCGAATTAGTGGAAAGAGAACATAAAGCGGTGTCGATGATGTGCGGTATAGAGCCCCAATATACCGATATGCCGGTAAGAATTATTGGAAATATGGGAAAGGCCATCGGCGAGATTTTGCCTGTGCTGAATAACTTTTTGGATAGTTACGGTGTTATATATGTATGATATAAACAGAGGGGTGATCCGAAAGGTGTGGCGTGGTATAAGAAGGATACTTTCGGGGTATATGACGAGGGTGTACCTGTCGGATTAAAGAAAAAGGCTGAACAAACTGTTCAGCCTTTTTCTTTTTTATCGGAGAAATAGAATTATCCGTTAACTTTTGCCATGTGGGCAATCAAATCGAGTACTTTGTTAGAATAACCGATTTCGTTGTCATACCAAGAAACGACTTTTACGAATGTGTCGGTCAGAGCTATACCAGCTTTTGCGTCGAAAATAGAAGTGCGAGTATCACCCAAGAAGTCAGAAGATACAACAGCGTCTTCGGTATAACCGAGAATGCCTTTCAATTCGCCTTCGGAAGCCTCTTTCATAGCAGCGCAGATTTCTGCATAAGTAGCCGGTTTAGCCAAGTTAACTGTTAAATCGACAACCGAAACGTCCAAAGTCGGAACACGCATAGACATACCTGTCAATTTTCCGTTCAAAGTGGGGATTACTTTTCCTACGGCTTTGGCAGCACCCGTAGAAGAAGGAATGATGTTGCCAGAAGCGGCACGACCACCACGCCAGTCTTTCATAGAAGGACCGTCAACCGTTTTTTGAGTAGCGGTAGTAGAGTGAACGGTAGTCATCAAACCATCGAGAATACCGAATTTGTCGTTCAATACTTTGGCGATAGGAGCCAAGCAGTTGGTTGTACAAGAAGCATTGGAAACGAATTGAGTACCTTTAACGTAAGTATTTTCGTTAACACCGCAAACGAACATAGGAGTATCGTCTTTGGAAGGAGCGGACATAACTACGTATTTAGCACCGGCTTCGATATGAGCTTGAGCTTTTTCTTTGGTCAAGAAAAGACCGGTAGATTCTACAACATATTCAGCACCTACTTCATTCCATTTCAAATCGGCAGGATTTTTTTCGGCTGTAACACGAATAGTTTTTCCGTTTACAATCAATTGACTTTTTTCAACATTCGCTTCGATCGTTCCATCGAATTGTCCGTGCATAGTGTCATATTTCAACATGTATGCCAAATAGTCAACCGGGCAAAGGTCGTTAATACCTACGATTTGGATGTCGTTTCTTGTTTGTGCTGCACGGAAAACGAAACGTCCGATGCGGCCAAAACCATTGATACCTACTTTAATCATTGTAATAAAACTTTAAGTGTTTATTGAATAAAAAATAACATCTTACTTTTTTCTTCTTTTTTTGTTCTGCTTTCTTAAAAACATTTACATTTGTAATATTGTTTAACAACCACAAGGTGTCGCACAACAACTCATCAAAGCAAGCAGCGCAATCAAAAAGGCAATTTTGTATTTCATACAAGTATATTTTGTTCCTAAAATTGCGATGCAAAGGTAAATATTTTTTTTGAATACAATGTATGTGAATGTGAAAATAAAAGAAAAATTTCTTTATTTGCATTGTGTTGAGTTTGAGTAATCTATCTAATATTAATAACTCGTACTATTATGAAAAGTTCATTTTTAGCAGACTTTAAAAAATTTGCCATGCGAGGCAATGTCATCGACATGGCTGTCGGTGTAATTATCGGTGGCGCTTTTGGAAAAATCGTATCTTCGGTTGTCGCCGATATCATCATGCCACCTCTCGGGTTACTGATCGGCGGTGTCAACTTTACAGATTTAAAATGGGTGATGAAAGGGCCCGAAGTAGTCGATGGGGTAGAACAGGCTGCGGTTACACTTAATTATGGTAATTTTTTACAGGCAACCTTCGACTTTTTGATTATTGCTTTTTCTATTTTCTTGTTTATTCGACTTTTGACGAAGTTAACGGAAAAGAAAAAGGAAGAACAAACGGCTCCTGCTCCTGCCCCGGCTCCTTCCGAAGAGGTGAAATTGTTGTCGGAAATTCGGGACTTGTTAAAGAAAAACGAAGAATGAGAAGGAGCTCGTTCTCCGCGAAAAATAATAATGCCGCTTCTGATAAGAAAGCGGCATTATTATTGATGACAGGTTTTATAAATTATCCTATGATATACTTGCTTTTGGGCAGGTAGGATAACAAATATACGAATATGTAAACCGTAATAAATGTACACACGGCGATCAAGGGAATTGTGACATAGGCCGCATCCGAGATAGACTTGAATAGTCCATAATAGAAATTTAGAAACAGAATGTGGGCTAAGTACATTCCATAGCTTTTTATCGATATATCCGACAGCAGTTTGCAGGCTGCATTTTTCCCTTTTAAAGATAATCGGCCGATTAGAGAGAAGAGGCCTAATGTCATCAGGAATACATTTACCGTACAGAATCCCCAACTAAGCTCCAATTCGGGCACAGTGGGAACCGTATCGATACGTGAACAGAAAATCCCGGCCGAGAGCGCGAAACCGACTATGAGTATTATCCAAGATAATGCCGCAGAAGGATAGCCGAATCTTTTCAGATAATATCCTAAAATGAAGTATCCGATGAATCCCGTGAAGTAATAGAGCAACGGTGTGTCGTTCCAGAATGCTTCGCCAAGCACTTCGGGATAAACTAAATGAATATACGGGAGAAAAGTTGTGATTATCCACAAGCCGAGATATCCTTCCAGTTCTCGTTTAGAGGCTTGTTGTAACCAGGGGGAAATAATCGGGGTTACCAGATAGAGCCCGATTAACATGTAAATATACCATAAATGACCTATTTCACACCCGAAATTCACAGGAATGTGTAAAATATTAAGTGCCATTTGGCTAAAAGAATCCCCACGGCTTAATACGTAGTATCCGGCATATAATACACACCATGCGATGAATGGATATACGATTCGGGTGAAACGCTTGCGAAAAAATGTAGAAATTTTGTCTTGCATAGGGAGTAACAAGAATCCCGACAGCATGACGAATAGAGGTACAGATGATCGGCATAATGTGGTTATGATACCAATCCAAAAAGTATTGCTTCCGGTAACAACCGTTCCTCCTTCTCCTATATAGTAAAATTCGCTGGCATGTTGTTGAATGACCAAGTAACAGGCAATAACTCTCAATAAATCGAGTGAATAATTGCGATTCTTAATCATGAAAATAATTGTTTATGGAATGTTCGTGATGAATTTTATCGAATAATTAGTTGAAACGTAGTTTTTCTCCAATGACAGTAGTTAGTATTGTTCTTTTTCATTGGGAAAATCTTGTGTTTTCACGTCTTTTACGTAGGCTTGTACCGCTTCGGTGATCGTTGTACTTAGATCGGCGTATCGACGAAGGAACCGTGGGGAAAAACCTTTGTTGATGCCTAACATGTCGTGCATGACGAGGACTTGTCCGTCTACACCACCGCCAGCTCCGATACCGATGACCGGAATGGTTACTTCCTGAGCTACCCGGGTGGCCAATGCTGCCGGAATCTTTTCGAGAACAAGGCTGAAACACCCTATCTCTTCGAGAAGATGAGCATCCTCGATGAGTTTATTGGCTTCTGCCTCTTCACGAGCACGGACAGTATATGTACCGAATTTGTTAATGGATTGCGGAGTCAGACCTAAATGTCCCATAACGGGTATTCCGGCACTGAGTATGCGCTCGATGGATTCACGGATTTCGGCTCCGCCTTCCATCTTTACACAGTCGGCATGCGTCTCTTTCATGATTCTGATTGCCGAGGCAACAGCTTCTTTGGAATTGCCCTGATAGGAGCCGAATGGCATATCGACGACGACTAAGGCACGTTTAACGGCTCGGACAACCGACTTCCCATGATAAATCATTTGGTCGAGAGTAATAGGTAAAGTCGTTACATTTCCGGCCATTACATTGGATGCCGAGTCGCCTACCAGAATGACATCGATTCCGGCTTGGTCTATAAGAGTCGCCATTGAAAAGTCATAGGCGGTTAACATCGAAATTTTTTCGCCGCGGAGTTTCATTTCCATCAGGCGGTGAGTCGTTACTTTACGAGTATCTTCGGTATATGTAGACATAATTTTGATTGTTTGAATTTCGGGACAAAGGTACACTCAAATTTTTATATTGCAACCTTTTTCACTTTTCAATCTTGTTTTCTGTATATTTGCATAAAGTGTAGAATGGATTGATTGTACGGGGCGATCCTCTTTGCGCCCGGAGGCGGAAACACAGATCGCACAGATATGATTGCGGTTTTTCTGTGATTACAGTCTGCCGATTCTATTTGTTTGAATGAGTGTTTATAGTATGGAGAAAGAAAAGTCGTCACGGGAAGTTCCCGGTTGGTTCAAGATTTTAATTCTTATAACGGCTTTGCCGGTTTTTGCGTGGCCGTGGTTGATGAACCGAGCAACGTTTGTATTTGTCGAAAAAGCCGCTGGCGATGCTTTACCTTGGGCTTTGGTCATGTTATTGCCTTTGTATGTGGTTTTATCTACGTGGATTAGTTATCGGGTGTATAGTACCCGACGAGAGATTTCGTGGATTTTACAAGGTTTGCAAATGCTGGTATATTTGGCCTTGTTTGTTTTGATTTTGTAATCCGTGATTACGGATTGTATAGATCGGGATTGGAAAAATTGATAATGTCCATTACCATTTCATAGGCTTGTTTGGCCGGGCTGTTTGGATTGATTTCTATGGCTTTCAGATAGTTCTCGATTGTGAGTTTCCAGTTTCCTTGTTTCCAAAAGACGAGTCCTTTCAAGTAGTATGCCTTGTCGTCTTTCGAGTGGTTCGAGAGCCATTCGTCGATGTATGCAAGAGCTTTTTCCAAATTGTTTTCTGCGATGAGCCGGTTTATTTTTTCTGAGTCCATTTGCTGCTTTCTTTTGGGCAAAGATAGTGTAAACCGAGGGCAGAAACAAATATACTTGTTGGCGTATGGATAATATGACAACGGGGAAGTCCTACTCTTAGGACTTCCCCGTTGTTTCAATTTGCATCTTTGATTAATGGGTTAGTTTTTCGGGTTTGGGTAGTTCTAATTCGTTCCCTTCGGGAGCCAAGATAAAACCTTTGTTGTTCCATGTGCGCAGATAGCCGCCGATGTTGTTGTTAATCATCAGTAGCTGGAATGCATGTTTGCCTTTTTGCAAAGCGATGGAATTACGTGTGCGAGAATGGCGTATGAGTTTACCGTCGTTACTGATGATGACCTTTCCGTCTATTCTCAGTTCGTCCATTTCGGAGGAAAAATAGTATATGCCATCGGCGGGAACTTCGAAGTAGCCGGTGTAGCAGTATGCTCCTTTGTCTTCGATATCCGGTTTGAATTCAAAATCTTTGACAATCTTCGGTGCACTCCAATGCGCTTCATCGAGGTCTTTTACAAAATAGAGGTTTCCCTCGGTACGTCTCAACTCGATACCGGGTTGGGTGCTTTTTTCGGTAGCCGGCATGAGCTTTTCGTGAACTACTTCGATAGAGCGTACCGGACTTAATTTCCCTGAGGGGAGCATAGTGGCTATTTTGACTGTTACATCTTTATTGAAATATAACGGCTTTTCGTATTTTGTCGAACTTGTTTGAGGATCACTTCCATCGGTCGTATATACCATAGGATAGTTACGGTTGTTGTGGAACGTCAGCGTGGTATTTTCGGTATATGCAATACGGTCGGCCATAGGGCCTTCGGGCATGGGTATGTGGTAGTTGATGTGGTGCATATCGAGTCGGATCAATTGATTGTCGAGCCGACGAGTGAAAGAGTTGTAATCTTTTTTCTCTTTGGGTGTCCAATCCAATTCTGCCAAAGCCAGCATGCGGGGATATAACAGGTATTCGGTATATTCGGGGGTTACGGCATATTCGGTCCACATGTTGCATTGTGCTCCTAAAACGTGGTGACGCAAATTTTCTGGAATTTTTGGAGATTTGGGGTCGTAGCTATAAGTTTTTTCGAGAGGGAGTCCGAATCTAATGGCAATGGGTTCGGTTTCGACAGCTCCTTGTCCATGATCTATATACATCCATTTGGAGGGTGTCATGATAACATCGTGTCCCATAGAAGCGGCGGCAATTCCTCCTTCTTCTCCTCTCCAAGACATCACTGTCGCCGATGGAGCCAGTCCTCCTTCGAGAATTTCGTCCCAGCCGATCATCGATTTTCCATGAGCAAGGATTATCTTTTCGATACGGTGAATGAAATAGCTTTGCAGTTCGTGGGCATCTTTCAAGTTTTCGTTTTTGATTCTTTTTTGGCATTTGGGGCATTCGTTCCATCTTACTTTGGGGCATTCGTCACCGCCGATATGGAAGAATTTACCGGGAAACAGAGGAATGACTTCTTCGAGAATGTCTTGTAAGAATTCAAAAGTTTTGTCATTCCCGGCGCAATATACGTTGTCTTCCACGCCCCATTTGTTGCGTAGTTCAAACGGGCCTCCTGTACATGAATATTCGGGGTATGCGGTCAAAGCGGCAAGTGCATGTCCGGGAAGTTCTACTTCGGGGATAACGGTAATGTACCGCTCTGCTGCGTAAGCAACGACTTCTTTGATTTGTTCCTGTGTGTAGAAGCCCCGATGTATGCTTCCATCGGCATTCCGGCGTACAGAGCCAACCTCGGCGAGACGGGGATATTTTTTTATTTCTATGGTCCACAGATGGTCGTCGGTCAAGTGCCAATGGAAATAATTCATTTTGAACATGGCCATGATGTCGAGTTGTTTTTTTACAAATTCCACGTCGTGGAAGTGGCGACATACGTCGAGCATCATACCTCGGTATCCATAGGCGGGTTCATCTTTGATTTCCACACAAGGGATTTCCCATGCTACGTTATCGATAATCGTTTCGCTCTCGATTTGGGGAGGAAGCAACTGCATAACCGATTGCATGCCATAAAAGATTCCTTGCGGAGTTTTGGCTTTGACAATTACCTTTTTGGGGGTTACTGTCAGTTGGTAGCCTTCGTTCCCTATTTTTAGTGACTTGTCTATTTGCAGACTGATAGCGTTTAAGCTTCCGCTGTTTTTTATATTTAGATTGTATCCTGTGGAGTATAGGATTTTTGACTGGAAATAGGCCGCTACTTTTTTTAAATCAGCTCTTTGGTTTTTCCCAATGGCAAAAGAGGTTTTGGAATTTAAAGTAAAATGTCCGTTTTTCTGAACCAAACTTTGGGGAGTGGGAGTGATGTCCAAATGGTTGTCTTGACCCATGATTACAGAACTCGATAGGACGAGAAGACAAATCCATAGGCAAGAAATAGAAAGTGCTCTTTTCATTATAAATAATTTTTATGAGATGAATAATAGGGTCGTTAGTTTTCTCCGTAGTTTACAGTAATGTTGATTACATTCATGTTGTTTACTTCTATTTCGACAGTTTGGTATCCCGATTTTTTGAAGATGAGATATTCGTGATTGCCGGTAGTGAATTTGAACTGACCTTTTGCGTCGGTAACAGCAATGGTTTTTCCGGTGCTTTTTTCAATAATCTGCATATCGGGAACGAGGGTAGCCTGCACGTCACGCACTTCTCCTTTCACTTCCATTTGGCGGGAACTTTTTTTGTTTTTAGGTTTTACGATTTCGTCATTCCCGATCGTCGATGGTTCTCCCGCCACGATAGTTTTCGACAAAATGATATTATTCGATGCTTGTCCTACTTCCAAAATGAACTCGCCGGCTTCGACGAAGCGTTGGTTTTTCTCGTCGACCAAATAGAGATCGGAGATGGGTACTTGAAGTTGTATGGTGCGGGTTTCATCGGGCGCTAATTCTATTTTTTTGAAGTCGCGCAGTTGTTTTACCGGTGTCACATAGGTACTGGCTTTGTCTCGGACATATAATTGAACTACTTCTTTACCGGTGTATTTCCCTGTATTTTTTACTTCTACTGTGGCGTGTATCGTGTCGTTCAATTCGTATTTGTCTTTATCGGTGGAGAGATTCTTATAAACGAACGAGGTGTAGGAAAGTCCGTATCCGAAACTATATAGAGCCGAAGGAGCCGAGAAAACATAGTCCCGTCCGGGTGAGTCGTAGCTTCCGGGGTTTTTGTAGAATCCACGGTCGGACGGCAGATAGTTGTAGTAGACAGGCAAATGTCCGGTGCTGCGAGGGAAAGAGAAAGTGAGTCTTCCCGAAGGAACGACTTTTCCGAATAGGATATCGGCAATGGAGTTTCCGGCTTGTTCACCGGCATACCATTGGACGAGTATAGCGGGCAAATTGTTCTTTTCCCATTCTATGACAAAAGGTTTTCCTGTTACCAATACAAGTATGACGGGAGTGCCGGTTCGATATACTTCGCGTATTAGTTGCGATTGCGCTCCGGTGAGGTTCAAATCGTTCAGGTCGAACCCTTCTCCGCAAGTGGAGCTTTTGTAGTCACGGGCCAAAGCGGCACTGGCGCTACCGCCGAAAATTACGGCTACTTCGCTGTTTTTGGCTGCTTCGACCGCTTCGGCTATTCCCGATGTGTCCAATGATGTGAGACTGCAACCTTTGGCGTAGTGTATGGCGGTGTTTTTGTTTACCCGGTTCTTGATACCTTGTAGCGGGGTGACACCGTCTTTGTTGTTGCGGCTCCAAGTGTAATCTCCGAATTGGACTTGGTCGGCATTGGGCCCGATAATGGCGATCGATTTCAGGCTTTTGGTATCGAGCGGCAATAGCTGGTTTTCGTTTTTCAGCAGAACGGTCGATTCGTCGGCAATCGTTTTGGCGAGTTTAACGCTTTCCGGGGAGTGTCGTTTACGGTTTTTGAAGGTTTTGCCGTAAGGGTCTTCAAAGAGTCCCATAGCGAATTTTGCGAATAAAACCCGGCGGACAGCCGTGTCGAGAATTTTTTCATCGAACTGGCCTTTTTCGATCAATCCTTTCAGGAAGGGATAGCATTTGCTCGATGCCTCGGCATCGAGCCCGGCGGAAATGGCTTGAATGGCGGCCTCAGAGGAGTTGCGGGCTGTGAAATGCAATGTTTTGAGCATTTCGATAGCACCCCAGTCGGAATATACATATCCTTTGAAGCCCCATTCGTCACGAAGTATGTCGGTAAGCAGATAATGTGATGCTGAGTTGGGTATATGGTTCCAAGAGTTATAGGTCGACATGACTGCCAATATTCCGGTGTTTTTAACAACCATTTCGAACGGTTTGAGATAGATTTCGTGCAAATCTCGCAATCCGCATTCTACCGAGGCTAAATTTAATCCGCTCAACGGGTTGCCGTGCGGGCCGTAATGCTTCAACATGGGCGATATGCCGTTTTCGAGATACCCCGAAACCTCCTCGATGCCGAAAAGGCCGCATAGATATGGGTCTTCCCCATAGGACTCTTCGACCCGTCCCCAACGTAAATCGCGTACTACGTCTATACAGGGGGATAGAACTTGTCGAAATCCCATGCTGTGGAGATCATCGGAAATCATTTGCGTTTTCTTTCGTGCCAGTTCGGGATTAAAGGTGCTCCCCAAAGCGATGTTTTGGGGATATATGGTGGCTCCGTCGTGCACAGCACCGTGCAGAGATTCTGCAACTGTGAAGATGGGTATTCCCAACCGGGTTTTTTCTACCATGTATTTTTGAATGAGATACATGCTTTTAGCGCAATTGTCGCCGGTGAGGGGAAAGCCTTCGACAAATCCCCATGAAGTATTACCTGCCCAATCGGTCAGTTTTTTCATATCGAGCTCTTGCCCGTTAAAAATTTTCGAAGAGTGTATGTGCCGTATTTGTGCGATTTTTTCATCGACAGTCATGCGGTTCAGCAAGTCTTCTACGCGTTCCTCGATGGGGAGATTTTTGTTTTTGTATGGTAGGGATTGGGCTTTTGCCATATCGAGGGTCGATGTGGCGGTGAGAAGGGATAAAAAGGCTATAAAAATTTTGTGTCGCATAATGTGGTATGTTTTTAAGGATTCTGTTTCTGTAAAAAGACAACCGACATAGGCTTTTTTACATAGGAGAACCGGGATATTTAAATGTTTTTATAGGTTTGTTGTAATTCGATGAAGTATTTTTTATAGATTTCTTCAACAGCAGAAATCGCATTTCCGGTAGAGGTACTATCGTAGCGTGTATCGGAGCCGACCCAATTTTTTTCGATTTGGAAATAATCGGGTTCTTGTGCGGTTTCTCCTCTCAATAGAGCCAGTTTGTAGTCGACCCATGCTTCCCAACGAGGCAGATACATGTCTCTCATCAACCCGCTCCATTCTTTAAGGGCGTAATCATGGAGTTTTGAGTCGTGGTTTGTCCAAGTGGTAATTTGTCTTTTTGCGTTTGCAACGAAACGCTCCTGTTCCTGAGGCGTACAAGCGGCGTTGCGTGCTTGGTTTATCCATGTTCCTACATTGAACTCTTTGCGGGTGGACAGCAGTTTGTCTTCGTCTCGAATGAGAGCGAGGAATTTGGAGGAATAGGTTTGAAATCCTTTTAAATCGTTTCGATAAAAGGCGTTTACCGCCTGTTTGTGAAGATATTTTGCGTAGTCACCCAAAACTTGTCGTGTGAGATCTACCAAATCATATTGATAGGTTTCGGATTGTGCGAATTCGTGTCGGACATTATACATGCATTCCCATGCTGTAACGATTTCTGCGGGATCATAGAAAATCTCGGCAGTACCCCATGACGAGGCGTGTTTGATTGTATCGGAGGGGCGTGCACATATATAAGATTCGACGGGCCCTCCTATTTCATTGTGACATTCGTAAATGGTTTTCGACAGAATTTCCCAAGCTCGATTGCAGTTTGGATCGGCTTTACCGTACCGATATTGCGTATATTGGTTCACCCAGTCTTTTATATCGATGCTATCTTCTCTCCAAGCTATGTCGTATACCATGTCATATACGACGGGAATCGTACCGATTCCCTCGGGAGCTGTTCCTATTCCACATAGGTTTTTTCCCAACGGGTGGTTTTTGGCAAAGACTACACCAGAGGCATAACTGCTCATTTTGCCATGCAGCCCTGTTTTCCCGCCGAAATTGGGCAGTGCGCACCAAATCCAGTCGTGGTGCATGTGTCCTTCGGCTTTATAAAACAACGAGTTTTTTATGCCGCCCCATTGGGGACGCTCGCATGCCATGAGGTCGAGAATGATGGCCTCGCCATGTTCCAGCCCTTCCAATAGGTCGCGCATGGGGTTACGTTGCCAGCCTTGTATGATCCATATAGCTTCCGGGGTTTTGCGTCTCATGGCTTGCAGTATTTTTTTAGCCGCGGCTTTTACATCGATACCTTCCGACTGACCTCCTTCGTGGAATGGGTCTCCGGCGAAATAGACGGCTTTACCGAACAGTTTTTCCTGTTCGTCGTAGTATATGTCGGCGATTTTATCGAAAAGGGGATCGTTCGGGTCTAAGAACGCAGGACGCTGATAGGTTTGCCATTCACCTTGTTCCTTGATGTTGGCTTCGGGGAATTTTTCTTTCAAACTGTTGGGAACCATGCCATAGAATCCTTGAAAGACGGGAGCCATACCCAACTCTCTCATGCGACGCAGCATTTTTTGTTGGAGGTCGGTTTGCCGGTCTATGAATTTTTGGGAAACGGGGCCACCGAAGCCTTCGAGATTACCCATGAGCCACCACGCTTCATAGCCGGCTCCGGGAAGGAATTCCGATATTTCTTTTTCGTTATATCCCAGTCTTTTGAGCGTGTTTTGCCAAACGGCGTACTGGCTGTTGACAGCCATGAGAGGGAGGTTGACACCTTGCAGGGCCATGCGGTCTATTTCTTTTTCCCATTCTTCCCACCCCCAAAAAGCCATAGAGTAGCTATATGTGCAATAATTCAGATAATACCGCAGGGGTTGAGAGGCTTCGATATGAACCGGTTCACCGACTGCGGGCAGTGTGTCGGGTATGGAAGCCAGATTATCGCCACACCAAGAAACAGAGGCATGGCAATAGTGGCGCAGGTAGTGGTTTAGTCCGCGTGCCATAGAGATTCCGTTATTCCCTTGTATCTCTATTTTATCGCCATTCTGCCTCAGTTCGAAGAAATCTTTTTCGGCAGGAACGAGCGTAAAGATGAAATCATCGGAGTGCGATGGCACAATGCGTCCGGCGAGCCGGGCGGCAGAGTCTGTATATTCCGGAGTCCGGGAGCAAGAGGTAATACATAAGGCTATGAGTCCTATGAATAAGAAACAGTGTCTTGACATGGCTTTATGAAAGTTTCAATTAAATTTATTTACATATAATGTCTGTGAATACAGGATAGTGGTCCGAAATTTCACCCAAATCTATCGTTTTTCCCTCGATATTTATTTCTCGCACGATTTTGCTGCCGACTATCTTTATCTTATTCTTCCCTTTTTTGCTCAATAAAATGAAGTCGATCAATGCGCCGTTGTCGGTTCTTCCGGGGATCGTGTTGCCGACCGTGTCGCTTGCAATGATAAAATCTTTTTGGTATAGAGGAAAAGATACATTGCTTCGCGACCAGCGGAAAGAGTCGTTGAGGTCTCCGGCCACGAATACGGGTTTTTTCATTTCGCGGGAGTCGTTGCAAATGATTTTAGTTCCTTGTCTGCGTTTTTCGTTATTGAGGTCGGAATGTGTGGCGATGAATACAAATTTTTCGAGTTCTAGTTGAATGGCCGCTCTCGGCTCGTCTCCCGGGAGATAAGCGATGTACCGGCTGACAATCGGCAGATTTTTTCTAACCAATGCGCCGCAACCGATGCTTCCCTTCTTGTCGAAGCGAGCCGCATTGGCATACACATCGGTATATTCGATTCCTGTATGTTTGGCTATTTCGTGCAGCAGATAACGGTTTCCCCGGCTTTGAGAGGCACTGTCCAATTCTTGCAAGGCGATGACGTCGGCATCCAAAGCTTTGATGACTTGTGCAAGTTTTTTCACGTTGCTTTCGTTGATTTCTCCCGGATCATAACCTCCTTTACAATAATGGGTGTTGTAAGTGAGCAGTCTGATTGCTCCCGGGGCTTTGGGATAGGACTGCGGTTTTACCGAGAACAATGTCCCGGCCAAAACAATGGAGAGTAATATCGCTTTCTTCATGATGTGTTTTATGTGTTTGTCGGCTGTTTTTATAGGGATAAAAAGAACTCGAAGTTCATTGATATGGACTTTGATAATTGTATAAATAAGTTTAATAAGAATGACTTATCTCTTGATAATCTTTCCTTTGAATGCCGTGCCGTTATCTGCGAAAATTTCCACGATGTATATTCCGTTCGATAAAGAGGAGATGTCGATCGATGCCGTGCCGGGGTTATTTGTCTCTAATTGTTTTTGACCGGTCATCGAGTAGATGTTTATTTTTCTGACGGGGGATTCGCTTTGAATGTTTAATGTGTTTTGTACTTGGGTGGGATATATTTGAATCGAATTGCTTCGGGTAGCATTTTCGATTCCACTTAGCCCGGGAATCTCGATGTCTACATAAACGGGGTAGTGGTCGGATATCGATCCTAAGTCAATGACAGACCCGTTTACTTTCAGTGTGCGGACAATGTGTGTCTCAACGATTTTAATTCCCGAGTTTTTATAATCTTTGAACAAGATATAATCGATGAGAGCCCCGTTGTCGGTCCGGCCCGGAATGGTGTTACCTTCCGTATCGCTGACGATAGAAAATTTATCGGCCAGTACGGGGAATGCGATTCCTCCGTTGCCCCATCGGTGAGAATCGTTCAAATCGCCGGCGAGGAAACAGGGTTTACGGATATAGTCGGTTGCACTGACCAATGTACTTGCGCTTTGGGTTCTTTTTGCATCGTTCAGGTCGAGGTGGGTTCCCATGAATGTGAATTTCTCGAAATCCACCCGTACTGCGCTACGAGCTTCATCGCCTGCCAACGGGATAATCTTTTTCTTTACTACTTCCAAATCTTTTTTAAAGAGTAGTCCCGGACCTACTTTACCGCCATTGATGGGGGCTAAGCCTCCGAAGAAGTGCTGATAATCGAGTCCGGTGAATTCGGAGATTTGTTTTAACAGATCTCTTCTTCTACGATCGCTCATGGCGCTGTCCAGTTCTTGCAGGGCAACTACGTCGGGGTCGAGGGCTTCGATGACCGAGGCAAGGCGCCGAGTGTTGTAATCGTCGATAGAGCCGGGGTCGCTTCCTCCTTTGCAATAATGAGTGTTGTAGGTGAGCAGACGAATGACATTTTCTTTTTTGGGGTATGTCTGAGCGTTTAAACTGATGTTCAGACAGATAAAAAACGCGAGTAATAGAGTAATTTTTTTCATGATAAATGTTTTTGTTTTGAAAGCCGACGTGTTGTCGAAAATCTTACGGCTATTTATATACAAGACAAATATATAGTGGAAAAGGGTAGTCTGCAAATTATTTTTTTTGAGAGGAAGCCGTCGGTCGTATCGGGGAATAATCGTTATTGGCGTTCTATGGCTGGGTGAAAGTATTGTGTTTTTGTTGGTGTTGTGGTTCAGTAGAAAATTCATGAGATAGACCTGAATGTTAGTGACTGAGAGGGGTTGAAAAGATCGGGGTTTGTGCTTTTGCTTGTATTCTAACCCCCTCGCCCTGCGGGCACTCCCCCTATATTCCTTGCAGGAACACAGGGGGAGAGGAGGCTTACCCCTGTCATTACCGCTTACCGGTATTATCTACCCCCTCCGTCCTGCAGCCACCTCTCCTATATTTTGCTGGGCAAAACACCCCGTAATGCTACGGGAGACGGCAGGGGAGGAGGAGAATACCCCACAAAGCTCCGAAGGGATAAAACGGCTCAAAGTGATACTTTCAATCCTCTCCCTCTGCTCATCGCAGATGAGATAGGGGGAGTGCCCGAAGGGCGAGGGGCTGAAAGTATCATATAATCTTTGATTGAGGGGGTAGAGGTATAAAAGGAGGATCCCCACTAAGAAGCTGTTTTAAATTTATTGAGAAATAATATTATCATTGCAAGCAGGTGGGCTCCGGCCATGTTGAGCCCCTGTCTCGCATCTTGAATCCCTTGATTTTTGTCAATAGCCCGCTATTGGCTGCATATCTCGGACTCCAATCTGCTTCAACATAGGGCTCAATCTGTCTCGGAATAAATTTAAAACAGCTTCTAATTATCAACTGAGCCCCTAATATCGCTAACGCAACGAACTATATTAAAAAATTCACAAAACGAGTAAAAATACAGGACAAACACGAACACTCCCCGCTAATTATCGGCTGAGCCGTGTTGTGTTCGGTTCGTTCTCTTTATGGGAAAAAGATAACTGGCAAGATATAGGAAATATCTTGCCGGTTATTGTTATTGGAAGAAAAAATTGTTTTCTACTTACTTTTTAATAAACTTGGCTACCTTTTCACCGTTGGCGGTTACTACTTTGATGGTGTAGATACCGGGTGCGAGGTCTGCTATTTCGATAGTTTGAACATTGTCTTTTACGCTTTTTACACAAGCTCCCGTAAGCGAGAAGATGTCTACGCTCTGTACTTCTTCGCCTTTCACCGTGATGTAATCGGCTGCCGGATTCGGTCCTACTGCAATGCCGTTGTTTTCTACCTTGTTTATACCAGAGGTGTATTCACTGACTACTTTAACGAATACTGTTTTTAATACCAAAGCCGGGTATTTTTCGTTTGTCATTTCACAGCGGTATTCTTGATTCAGGTTCGATTCGTCGAAGCAGAACCAACCGTCGGAAGCATCGGGAGGCGTAATTTCTTCTCCATCGATGTTTTTCCATGTGTAGGTCGTGATATTACCATCTACGTCATATTCGCTGGAAAGGTCGATATCTTCTCCTACGGCGATTTCGTATTCACCGTCGGCATTCATCTGTCCGATGGGATATCCGCCGGCAGCTTCCCATTGCAATTTGTATCCGCTACCTAATACTTTTCCGGTAGTAGGGTGTACCGGCAATGTAGAGAATGTGTAGTGATTGTCTTCAATATTGAACAACCAATCGAGGAATTCGGCCGGACGACAATCTGTGAACAAGAGGGAGTTCTCGTCGGAGAATGCGTTTTTGTAACCGGCCAATTGACGACATTTTCCAGTGGATCCGCTCATATCCAATTGTTTGCAGTTTAAATTACGACGAACGTGCATATAGCAATCCTTGTCTTCGTTCGTCATTTGGATTCTTACAGTATCCAATTGGGTATTGGAGATGTGGACAACGGTAGCTTTACAATTGGTTAGTGAGAATTTTCCTTTTAAATTTACAACGGCAGGCAGTACCGGATACCATTTGTTGTCTCCTTCGGAGTTTGTCCAAGATAAAGAACTCGTTTTTCCATTGAACGGAGCGCTGGCATTTGCACATACCCCAAAAAGGGTTTCAACATATCCATCGCTGTAATTAAGCCAAATTTTTCCCTCGGAGTTTTTCCACGTGTTCATGTCGTCCCAAGAGAATCCTTCGCGATTGATGTCGATACCCATTACTTCGGCATTGCATTTTCCTTCAATGGCAGAGGGCTGTTTGAAGAATGCCGCATACTCTTGGGTTTCTGTTGCGTCGAAATTGAATGTTTGAGTATCTTCTTGGGCGAAGCCAACCAAAGAAAAACAACATAAGAAAGCAGACATAGCGACTTTCTTACCTAAAAAAGTAAACTTTTCCATACTTAGAATTTTTTAGTTAATGATAAATTAATATTTGGGTGTTTATTATAAAGACAGATGCTTTTTGCGAGAGGGTAGTCTGTCGGTCTATTTTTTAAATAGATTGTGAATTTTATATTTGGATAGAGAATGCAGGTGCAGAAGTTATGCTTCTGCACCTGCATTCCATGTTATACACTTAGAAGTCCAGCCCGTCGTTCCAACCGGGGTTCTGTGTTAAAGCTCCGTTGGTGAGCGATCTTTCGGTGGTGGGTATCGGGAAGAAATAGTCTCTTTCTTCGTTCCACTGGCGGGGTTCTTTCTCGATGTCGTGGCAGATGATGTTGCCTTTGTCTCCATCGGTCAAGACGAACTCTTCGCCCAGCTTGTAGAATTTACGAATGTTCTTCACCGAAGGTTTTTTGCCTGTGTAGATGCAGATGTCCACTTTTTCTTTGTCACCTGCGATTCCATCGTTCATGTCGAACACATCGTAGCGGTTGTCGCCCGATCCTTGCGTCAAACCGGGGAAATACATTCCTTTGTACGGTTGCTCAAATACTTTTCCTTCTTTCCATCGGATAATGTCGTAGTAACGGAATCCTTCGAGAAGTAGTTCGATGGTGCGTTCGCGACGTATTTCGAGGATCACGCCTTTGTTCGGGCCTGTAACGTTTTGATATCCACTTTCCAAAGCGCACAAATAGGGGTCGGGATTTGCGTTGGCAGCGTCCATATCGATGTTGGGCATGCCCACGCGGTCGCGGATTTTCTTGATGGAGATTTCGAGATCTTCCTGTGTCAAGGTCCCTAACTCGGCTTTCGCTTCGGCATAGTTCAAGTAGACTTCGGCAGCGCGGAACAGAATGTAGTCGTTGGAAGACCCTAAGTATCCGTCGCCTGATGCATCGGTTACCCATTTGGTGATTTGGTATCCGGTGGTCGAAGCTCCGAAGTTGGGGGACGATACGGCGTCACTGTTGATACGCATGTAGCCCGGGCCTACGACGGTTTGGGTGAGGCGGGGGTCGCGGTTCTGCATTTCGTCGTAGTATTGCATGGTCTTATAGCCGGGTTGGTCGGTGAAGCGGGTTCCGTCGGTCATGAGGTAGCTGTTTACGATTTTTTTGTTCATGCCGGGACGTCCGTAGGTTTGTGCCATGGTGTTGTAATTGGCCTCGTGCTTCACACCTTTGGTGTAGTCGTAGTCACGAGCCAATATAACTTCTTGTTGTATGGCGTTCATCGAGGCAAAAAGGTCTCGATAGGGTTTGTCTCCCGACGTATAGATGCTGTAAGGGCTTTCATCGATAAACCGTTTGGAGATGGTGGCGCATTCTTCGAGGAATGTCTCGTGTCCTGCGATTCCATGATATTTACGGAATGTTCCTTCGAACAGGCAGACTCTCGATTTGAGGGCCATAGCCGTCCATTTGGTCACGCGGTACAGTTCGGGGTTGTCGTTACAGTATTCGATCGCATAGTCGATGTCGGACATGATCGAGTCCATGACGAGCTGGCGGGAGTCGCGAGGCTTTTTCAAGTCGGGGTCGTTCGATTCCAACGGTTTGTTATACCAGGGTACATCGCCAAATCTTTTTACTTTCTCGAAGTAGAAATAGGCTCTGAAAAAACGTGCGATACCATCGTAGTGCTCCCGGGCTATTTTGTTGTTACAGCGATGGGAGTATTTCAAATAGAGATTGATTTCACGCAGGTATTCCCAGTTCCAGCCCCCTCCTTTGGTGGGGACTGTGCGGGTGAGCCCGATCGTCGTTGCGGGTAGAGTAAAGATGTTAACTATGTCTTCGGATTCTCCGTAACCAGACGCTGCGCTCGGGAACTGGCTGTAAAAATGGTTCGTGAAAGTCTCCAACTCTTCCTCTGTGTTGAAATAGGTTTCGGGAGAAAGAGAAGAAAGCGGGAAGCGGTCAAGGTCGTCGGTACAGCCGGTCAACCAT